>WBZX01000310.1_pt1 | contig 47151 bp, 40 predicted proteins | sample 5204211 | NCBI WGS metagenome assembly WBZX01 (sample SAMN12344362, study PRJNA552823) | activated sludge metagenome | biome: Activated sludge suspended growth; feature: Nitrification reactor; material: Wastewater; isolation source: activated sludge from nitrification reactor of wastewater...
ATCGAGTGGGAGTGACTGGCAAAGACGAGCAACATCTAGCAACGTCTGGCAACTAGGGAAAACCCGAACCCCCGATGAAGGGAATGGGCTAACCCGAATATTTCACGTGAGGAGGTCGGCGGAACAGCCGTGAGGCGCGTTAATACAGGTGTCTAAGCCAATTATTAACGGGGTTCCGCCGATGCCAAATTGTACCGCTGAGCAGATGTCGTTTAGGCGCCTTGGGCGCCGGCAAATTGAAGCCAATTTCGAGGGCGGTGCGCTCAGTTCGGACGGTGGCCTGATGCTGCTGCGGCAAGTCGATCGGCGAATTGGATTGTCCGGTGCCGTGGCAGCCGCGCTGCACGACCCGCGTAACCAAGATCGCATCACGCACGAGAAGCGCGACCTGGTGGCGCAACGCCTGTATGCCCTGTGCTGCGGCTACGAAGACTTGAACGATCATGCGGCCTTGCGCAACGACCCGCTGATGCAAACCGCAGTCGGCAGGAGTGATGAACTGGGTAGCAGCCCGACCTTGTGCCGCCTGGAAAGGCGGGCGACCCGAGCCGATGTCGTAGCACTGAACCAGGTGCTGGTCGAGCAGTTCATTGCCAGCCACGGTAGCTGTCCGGGAGAGTTGGTCCTGGATATCGACGCCTCGGACATCCCCTTACACGGGGACCAGGAGCAGACCGAGTTCCATGCCTACTACGATCACTATTGCTATCTGCCGCTGTACGTCTTCTGTGGCAAGGCGATGCTCGCCTGCGTCTTGCGCCGCAGCCGGATCGACGGCGCCAAACACGCTGCCGCTGTGATCAAGCTGATCGTGAGTCGCTTGCGCCAGACCTGGCCGGCGCTGCGGATAATCGTGCGCGGGGATTCCGGCTTCTGCCGGCAACGGCTGATTCGCTGGTGCGAACGCCATGCCGTGGGCTACGTGATCGGGATGGCGAGGAATGCCCGCTTGCAGCGCCACGTGGCGCACTGGGAGCAGGAGATGGAACTGGCTTTCGAGGAAACTCAGGCCAAGCAGCGGCTGATCCGACAGTTCTTCTACGCCGCCAAGAGCTGGGATCGCGAGCGGCGCCTGATCACCCGCCTGGAGTTTGGCGCCCAAGGCACCAATCCCCGCTTCATCGTCACCAATCTGGATCGTCCCGCCGAGGCGCTTTACGACGACCTGTACTGCCAGCGTGGCGAGGTCGAGAACCGGATCAAGGAAACCCAGCTGGATCTGTTCGGCACGCGGGCCAGTTGCCACACCTTCCTGGCCAACTGGTTGCGCATCCTCTTCTCGGCACTGGCCTACACGCTGATGCAGCGCCTACGTGAAATCGCGCTCGTGACGACGGATCTGGCCAAGGCAACGGCCGCGACGATCCGTGTCCGCTTGCTCAAGATCGGGGCCGCCGTGGTGCGCAACACCCGTCGCATTCGCATCCTGCTGGCCTCTAACCATCCGCTGCGCAATCTCTACTTCATCGCGGCCAACGCGCTGGTTTCGCCATAGCTCTTCCAGAGTGCGTCCCCGACATGTTGATCATCGGGGGGGGTGGGGGAGGTCCGTCCAGAATTCGCCGCTTTGATCAATATTTGATCAGCCGCTCCACAAATTCAAAACTAAACCCGTTCGGCATATCTTCGCGGCCCATTTATCGGGGCTGGTGAAATATCCGGGCTAGCCTTGAGCAGCAATCTCCCGATGCAGTACCGTCGCCGTAATCCATAAGGGATGCGCCGCCGCTTATCGCAACGGCAAGACCGAGAGAATGGAGCGGCGCACCGTGTCCAACGCGCAGTTTCTCTGGCTGGTGTTGCAGCATGTCTTGCCCAAGAGCTTCCGGCGGGCGCGCAACTTCGGCTTTCTGCATCCGAACTGCAAGCGTCTGATGGCTTTGCTGCACGTGCACATCAGGTTCGCGCCGGCTCCGGTTTTGGCATGGTTCAATGCGCGGGCGCCAATCCTGTGCAGTTGCTGCGGGGCGGCGATGGTGATCGTGCGAACGCGGATTCGAACACCGTTTGTGGGGCCGCCCGTCCCCCTTGTCGTCGAGGGCGCACTCTGACCATGTGAGCGCCACGCCTCGTTGCGAGCGACGGAATGTCAGCGCCCACAAGCTGAGAATTCCGTTCACCTTGCGGTTGGGCGCAACAGGCAGTTCAGCGCCCGAATCGGCCTCGCCGGCCTCAACGGCGCGCATCAGCCGAGCTTCAAGCCGCCGTTCTCCCGGCAAAACGTCAAACCGGGCAACTTCCCAAATACATATTTGCTGTGAGCCCGGCGCTCAGGACCGGGCTCGTCCAACAGACGGTTCAGATCGTGACTTCGCACGATCTAACCTTAGTCGTTAGCCAACGATCACACCTCGCCCGTAAACTCCCCACGTGCCGGATAGTCGTTGGCTACCGCGAAATCAATAGCGCCGATGAGATCCTGAAATTGCGGCCGTGCGAAAGGCATGGTTTGTACCGCGCCGTAATACAAAGTGCCATCGGGTCTGACGAGAAAGACGCCTGGCTCACTGAACAGGGCTGGCTCTTCGATTCCTATTGATGTTTTACCACGCGATTCGCTTATGTACAGGCCCCATTGTCGCGCGGAGCGAAGGCTGAGTCCGTAGCCGAATTTGATGCCTGAAGCCTTGACCTTTTCGCTCATCTGTTTGCCGCGAGCTTCATCGTCACTGCTTACAGCCACGACCTGCACGCCTCTGGACGTGAATTCGGTGGCAAGTCTTTCAAGCTCTATCAGGTACTTGGCACATATTGGGCAATGCAAACCACGGTAGAAAACGATGAGATCAAACCACTCCCCGGGATTAGCGCCAAGGGAAAAACGTCCGCCATTGACAAGTGGTACGTTGAGAGTCGGAACTGGATAGCGCGGGAGCAGGGCATTGGGCATGGTAGGAGCTTTCTTAGGGGTAGTGATTGCGTTTAATTGTGCAGTACCGTGTTTACACGCGTTCAGAGTGAAATGATATGCGCGGTTGACACGCGGGGTTCGATTACGATAGAACTAATCATCCGATTCTTTTTACCTTTCGTCCAGGCAAATGGAACATCTCCGCATGTCCGAGAACGCTCCTCCGAAAGACGCACTGCTGAGCCACATATTGCGTTTTGCACCGGCGGCCAAGATGTTCTATTCGGGCACGCTGTGCGGACTCTCACCCGACGTCGAGGGGACGTCAGCCGGAACTATTCACCTGCTGAGCCGAGGTGAACTCAGTCTCATGCGCCGACGTGAAGCGCCGCTGCTCGTGCAGGCTCCTTGTGTGATCCTGATACCACGCCCGCTGGAGCACCGCATCGAAGGGCTTGGCACCAATGGGGTCGACCTGATGTGCGCCACGCTCAGCGACTTTGCGCCTCCGTTGTCGATGGTGATTCCCGAACTCACGGTGGTGGATCTGCGCACCTCGGCGCGTCTGCTTCGGCCGGTGGAGTTGATGTTCGAGGAGGCCGATGCCCGCGCCTACGGCCATGTCGCCGCAGTGGATCGCCTGCTGCAATACACCCTGGTTGTCGTTATCCGTCATCTGGTGGAGAACGACATGCTGCATGGCGGGATTCTGGAAGCGATGGCCGATGCCAAGCTCAAGGGTGTTCTTGAGGCGCTGCACGCGGCACCCGAGCGCCATTGGACACTGGATTCGATGGCCAAGTTGTCGCATCTGTCGCGTTCGGCCTTCGCCCAGCGCTTCGCGCAGGTGGTGGGCGTGCCGCCGCAGCTGTACCTGACCGGCTGGCGCATGAGCCTGGCACGCAGCCTGCTGGCAGAGGGCAAACCGGTCAAGGTGGTGGCCCGGCAGGCAGGGTATCAAAGCGTGGCCGCTTTCGCCCGGATATTCCAGCGAACGACAGGCACGCCGCCCGGGGCGTGGCAACGCACGCGACTCCGGATCGACTGAGTTTCGAGCCTGCCTGGCCGGTGCGTGACGTTGTCGGCCTGGCTTCCCCCTTGTCGCGCTGTTTGGACGCTCTGCATGTCCAACGAGACGCCGCGCAGCATTGCAGTCTGGCGCTTTGCCCCTACATCAGTTCTACTTTGCATCTTGGTCCGCCGGGGCATATGCATGGGCGCCTTGAATGGCGCGGAGCGACACAAGCGCGGCCCAGCTTGCACGTCGCGCCTTTATCGACAGGGCAGACAGGAGTTGAGACATGAGTACGACCGAAACCGCCATCCTCGCAGGAGGTTGCTTCTGGGGCATGCAGGATCTTGTGCGCAAGTTGCCCGGTGTCATCAGCACGCGCGTGGGCTACAGCGGCGGCGATGTACCCAACGCTAGCCGCTCTTCCTTGCAATTTCCGATACCGTCAGGCCATCACGGTAGTACCAGCGTCGAATCCTTCCCAGTTCCTTCATGGTAATCATCGCCCCATCTACCCTGCTCAAATGTTGAGCAGCGGAGGTTAATTACCCTGGTCAATTTTCAACGCGCACAACGGCGTCTAAATGGTCAATTTTCAGTGCGCGTCAACACCCGAGGCCAAACGCAACGAAAAACCCGTGTTCATCGATCGCACACCGCACAAGGCATACATCCGCCGAGGTAGGCGCGACGACAACTTCCTGCGCTATGACGGCACGGGCGAGCTGCCCAGCCAGATTCACCGTTATCTTTCTACCAATTACCACGATCTACGCAGTCTGGAAAAATCTGATCCGCGCCTAGTCGCCAAGGCGCAAGACCGCTGGTACCCCGCAACATTGGCATTGCCCTGAGCCGACGCCGCATTTTTGGTGTTGGGAAATCTGTCAGAGAATTTTTGAGTGCCTTCAAGGAAGGTGTGCACTGGAGTATGGCAGGATCGCCATCAGCCGGAAATGGCGCATTGATGCGGATTGCACCGATTATCGTCCCACACGTCGCTCAACCAACGCTTGAACTGTGGGGTGATGTTGCATTGGGCGCACACCTGACGCATCGCGATGGGATGTCCACGGCCTCATGTTTAGCATTCGCCGCACTTCTCATTGAAGTCATGCGCATGCCGTTGCCGCCATCTGGCGCTTGGTGGATCCAACGCTTTGTAGCGATTTTGTCTGTGATCGAACCTTTGGCGCATTACCAATCACGACAGGCACCAATAGAATTCAGCGGCCGACTGTCCACATTGATCACAGACTATGTGATCCCCGCTCTAGAGCAGAACCTGACGGTTGCCGATGCATGTCGGAAATGGCACTCGGGGCTTACTGCTTGGAAACGGTTCCTTCGGTGCTCTACATTTTGGCTCGTCACAGCAATGACCGTAAACGACTTTTCCAGCCTTGCTTGCATATGACATATCGTGCATCGCTTGTGAGCCACTTGATTGAGAACAGACCCTAGAGAAGTAGACGATCGGTGAACTATTCGAGACCTTTGAGCAAACTGGCAGTGCTAGGATCGCATCACCCGCAATGCTGCGGCACCTGCCGGGCATGTTTCGGGCAACCGAACCAATTAGAGGGAAGACAATGAAACTCATACCACACGCATTCAAGCATGGGATTTCCGTCGCGGCAAGGCGTGGCGCATTGGCCTGCGGCCTAGCGGCGTTTTCAGTCCTCGCGGCAGGGGGTGCCTTGGCCGCAGACACCGGAAAAATGAAGAAGAATCCCGACTATCCGCAGATTGAATTTCCGCCGGAGTTCAACGCCAAAGGAGAACTCCTGCAGCCGGTCGATTTCCGCGAGTGGGTCTTTCTTGGCTCACCATTAACGCCGCACGGCTTAAACAACGGCAAAGCCAACTTCCCCGAGTTTCACAATGTTTATGTACAGCCCTCGGCATTCAAGGCATACCGTGCCACCGGCAAGTGGCCCGAGGGGACCATCATGCTCAAGGAACTGCAGTTGGTTAAAGGTCCGTCCGAATTCCCGGATGGTTCGCGCTTCGAGACCTCCGGCCGGGGATATTTCCCGGGGGCGGTCAACGGCATGGATGTGGCCGTCAAGGACAGCAAACGCTTTGCCGCCACCAAGAACTGGGGCTACTTCAACTTCAACCACAGCGCGCCGCCCTATCTGAAGGCCGCCGCGGTGCGTCCGGTCGGGGAGTGCGCGGGCTGCCACATCGCCAACGCCGACGAAGACATGGTCTATGTCAATCTCTACAAGCCGATCCTGACTCCGCTACCGCGTCCTTGATCCACGTTCCACAAACATAAAGGAAGTATTGATGCGAGCCTACGTCCGTTGCGCACTTGTGGCGAGTTCAGTTCTGGTGGCAACGGCCGTAGCAGCGGCCGACTCCGTCAAACCGGGAAAGCGGGGAAGTTTCAGCCCCGATGTCGATGCCGGGGGCGATATCAGCTTCCCGGCGGATTTCCCCGCCGGCTATCGGCATCTCGGTACCTGGGCGGTGCTTGGGGAAGAGGGAGTGGCCGATACCCACATCGTCTATGCGCGCCCAAAGGACGTCGCCTATTTCCGCAAGAACGGCATGTTTCCGGATGGCGCCGTGATCATCAAGGAGGTGTTGGAAGCCATCGGGTCCGGCCATTCGACGGGAAAAGCCTTTTGGGGCCACAAGGGCAAAACCTGGTTCGTCATGATCAAGGACGGCAAGGGGCGGTTCGCTTCGAACCCGCTGTGGGGTGACGGCTGGGGCTGGGCGCAGTTCGACCCCAAGGATCGATCCAAGCAGATCGCCAAGGACTACAAGACCGATTGCCTCCACTGCCACGTCCCGGCCAAAGCGATGGACTGGGTCTACGTGTATGCCTACCCGGCGCTCGGGGAAAAAGCCCTGCGCTTTACCCCGGAGGACGCCCGCACGGGCCACCTGAAGGCGGGCGAGGGGCACCGCGTCGCGCCGACCAGCGACGCCTCCGGCGCAACGTCGGTCACCGAGGAACAACGAAAGCTGGCGACAGGCAAGCAGTTGTTCGACAACACGTGCGTCGCGTGCCACTCGATCGCCGCCAACGCGCACGGCATTGGGCCATCGCTGTTCGGGATCATCGGGCGTTCGGCCGGAAGCGCGTCGGGCTACGCCTACTCCGATGCGATGCGCAACGCCGGTGTGACCTGGAGCGCGGAAAGCATCGCCAAACACCTGGCGGATCCGCGCGGATTCATCCCCGGCAACCGGATGGGAAACATGTTCAAGGGGGTCGCCGCGGCCGATCAGCGCGAGTCCATCGCCGCCTACCTTGCGACGGTCAAGTGACTTGAATCCGCCATGAACGCAACCGGAACCGCAATCCTCGATGGAGGCTGTGTCCGGGGCGCATAGGTGACGGTTCAGGGGTTTGCGTAGGCCGGGAGATGTTCTTGCTGAACCGGCAGGCCAGGAATCGTCCAAATTGACATCAAGCCTAGACAGATCGGAAGCGCGCAGGCCGCTGAGCGTGCGTCTGGTGCACCTGCTGATCATCTGCCTGATGCTTACCTCGCTGCTGAGCGGGTTGGAGGCATTCAACTTCAGCGCCATACCACGCCTGCTTACCCGGGACGGACTGTTCATATTGCATCGCGGTGTCGGCCTGATCGTCGCCATATTGGCGGCTGGCTGGTTCTGGTTGCGGCGCGATTTTTTCCTGCGTAGCTGGCTTGGTCGCTGGCACGCATTGATGCTCAGTCTTGCCTTCCTGATTCCGCTCGCCCCGTGGTTGGCGCGGATGCTTGAGGGCAGGTTCGAGGAAGCGATCGCATTGGTGCCGGTGTACAACCTGGTATCGCGCCCGGAAAACGAATGGTCCTACCTGTTATTCAGTTGGCACCGGATGCTCATTCGTGGCTTTTTGGTTCTTCTGGGCATTCATATCGCCGCCGGGTTGTTCCACGCAATCATGTTGAAAGACGGGTTAATTTCGCGAATGTTCTCCTGGCGCAAGAGGCCATGACCAGACCCTGTGGTCACCGCATGCTGAAATTACTTCTGGCATGATGGATCGGCATGCACCAACTGCAGCAAAACCTGACTGAGCTTCCCCCGGAATTTCGTCTTCCAAGAGATGGGGTATAACGCCCCGGTAAATTGGAAGGAGTGGGAACGTTGAAGAAGATACCGAAGCAGGAATACACGGCCGAATTCCGGGAACTGGCGGTAAAGCGTGTAAATGGAGGCCAAACGGCGGGAGCGGCGGCGAAGGAACTGGGTCTGATCGAACTGACCCTGCGCAACTGGGTCAAGGCATTCGACGCGGGCAAGCTCAATGGCCCCGGCACGAAACAGGTCACGGCCGAGCAAATGGAACTCTCCCGGGTGCGCGCCGAGAACCTGCGGCTCAAGCGGGAGAACGAAATCCTAAAAAAAGCGGCGGCGTACTTTGCGAGAGAAGCTCTGTGAAGTACGCCTGGATCGATACGCACCGGGAAGAATTTGAACTGGCGCCGATGTGCGACGCGCTGACGGTGAGCCTGAGCGGTTACCGAGCGTGGAAAGGCTGCGGCAGTCCGACTCGGACACGGCTGACCGATCCATAGATGCTGGCGCTGATCCAGGCCGTGATCGACGAAGTGAAGGCTTGGCAGGCCCGCCCCCTGGATACGCTTTACCCGCACCTCCACGCGGCCAGCCGCTCGGTAGCGATCTAGATCGACGACTTTCAGTTCAGGCACCTTGTTGTAATCGTTGCGAAGTCATTTTCCGCCTGACTTACCTGCTCAGATGTGCTATCGTACGACACATCTGATATCCAACCTCTCATGGTCAAAACGCCCAAGGAAACATTGCTCGAACAAGAGCGCTTCGAACTCAAGCCAAAGTCCGGCGGCGGGTTGCTGAGCTATGAGGTCTGGGGATATCAGGAACGCGGAAAGACCATCGTCACCCGCTACAACCTGGCGTATATCAACCACGCCGTTTATCGCGGAGACAGCGGGCGCGTTCTGGGGTTCGACAATGCGCATGGCTACCACCATCGTCATTTCATGGGCAAGGTCGAGGCAGTCGCGTTCGAAACTTTTGAATCAACGCAGGAACGGTTCCAGCAGGAATGGTTGGAAATCGTTAAATCGGCAGGAGGCAAAAAGTCATGACTAAAGTAATTATTCGTACCGATGATGTCGACGGCTTCTTCGCCCGAGCGAAGGATGCAGCACGTCGCGCTGATCGCGGGCAGCCCTTCAATGGAAAAATCACACTCGCCTTCGAAGATCCGCAGCGGATGTTCACCGTCCTGTCAGACGCCCGCCGCCGCCTCATGCTCGAGGTCATGCACGAGCCAAAGACAATCAACGAACTGACGCAAAGCCTGCACCGCAACCGTTCGGCAATCACCAAGGATGTCGGTCTGCTGGAAAAAGTCGGGTTGGTTGTGTCGCAACGTTTGGCTAATCCAGGACACGGTATTCAGAAGGTTGTGCGCTCGATTGCGCCGAAGATTGAGATGGTGGCGACACTGGGGTAAGCGATGCAGGAAGAAATTCAACTCATCTATTCGCTGCTACAGCAGTCGTACGTTTCCGACGGCAAGTCGGTTGATATCCAGATTTACCGCCTGCCGGAGACGAGTTGGACAGTCGAGGTTGTCGATGAGTATGGTAATTCCACGGTATGGGAGCATGAATGTAGCAGACCGCCGTCGCCATCTGCCAGACCAGATAGTGAAAAGGAATGAGATCCGGGTCGAAGCGGGTGTTCTTGATGGCGACCTGTTGGTTCATTTATTCATCCTGCTTGGTTCGCCTCATCCCTTGTGTCTGCGCAGCAGATAGACCAGCGCCAGCATGGCGGTGACCATGAAGCTGAAGGAAATGATCGAGTGGGAGGCCAGGCTGGGGATGCCGATCAGCAGCATGCCGTCGTTGCTGCCAGGGACCAGCACGGCTGCGCCACCCATCAACGCGCCTCCAAGGACTGTGCCGATCAATGGCTGCGGGCGCGGCAATTGCAGCCGGAAGCTGCCGTCGCTGATCGCAGCGACGATCCCTCCGGCCAGCGTTGCCAGTATGCATGCGGCTGCCAGCATGCTTGGCCCCGGCAGGCTGGCATCAAGGCCTGAGCGGGTGGCGGCGATCAGCACCGCGCCATAGTCCCATCCGGCCACGGCGGCGAACAGCAGGCCACCGCCGATACCGACTACCAGCACCATCGCCAGGGGGGTCATGGAACGCTCCAGGTGACGGTCGATCAGTGCAGGACGCGCCGGCATCGCCAGGGCGAACAGCCCCACCGGGGTCAGCCACAGGGCGGCGGCAATACCGGGGCCGACCAAGGCGGAACTCCGGTCCAGGGCCGGAGCCGTCAAGCCGGGTAACCGATCCACCAGGATCACCCCCAGCGACATGCCGGCCAGCGTCCCCAGATAGGTCAGGTCGCCGCCGACCAGCCGAATGAAGGTGCCGAATGTGCAGCCTTGATTCAGGTGGGCGCCAAGACCCAGCACCAAGCCGCCCAGCAGCGCGGTGAGCCACAGGCCGTGGCTGTGAGACAGGGTCAGAAAACCAGGATATACCCAGGACAGGGGCACCACCACCAGCGCCGCCCAGGCGGAGGCACCGACAAACACCACCAGGCGTCCAGGATCGCCACGCAGGATGATGTCTTCCGCCGCCGCGTAGGTGCACAGACCGGCCCGCTTCATGCCGAATCCAACAGCAAAGGCCAAGGCGACAGCGCTAAAGGCTAACAACACGCGATTTTCCTCGAAATCACTCCCGGCCACCACTTGGTCTGGCAGACATTCCTCAAGCGGCTAAATGCTTCGGCGGGGTTGTCCGATTGTTGATCCTGTACATCAACTGATCCAGTCTTCGTTTCAAACTTGCGCTGAATTGAAGGTCAAATTGCTGGCTGGATTGCGGATAAGCCCACCATGTCGGTGCCTCCTTTGACGCGTTTGGGGTGAAATGATATGCGCGGTTGACACGCGGGGTTCGATTACGATAGAACTAATCGTCCGATTCTTTTTGCCTTTCGTCCAGGCAAATGGAACATCTCCGCATGTCCGAGAACGCTCCTCCGAAAGACGCACTGCTGAGCCACATATTGCGTTTTGCACCGGCGGCCAAGATGTTCTATTCGGGCACGCTGTGCGGACTCTCACCCGACGTCGAGGGGACGTCAGCCGGAACTATTCACCTGCTGAGCCGAGGTGAACTCAGTCTCATGCGCCGACGTGAAGCGCCGCTGCTCGTGCAGGCTCCTTGTGTGATCCTGATACCACGCCCGCTGGAGCACCGCATCGAAGGGCTTGGCACCAATGGGGTCGACCTGATGTGCGCCACGCTCAGCGACTTTGCGCCTCCGTTGTCGATGGTGATTCCCGAACTCACGGTGGTGGATCTGCGCACCTCGGCGCGTCTGCTTCGGCCGGTGGAGTTGATGTTCGAGGAGGCCGATGCCCGCGCCTACGGCCATGTCGCCGCAGTGGATCGCCTGCTGCAATACACCCTGGTTGTCGTTATCCGTCATCTGGTGGAGAACGACATGCTGCATGGCGGGATTCTGGAAGCGATGGCCGATGCCAAGCTCAAGGGTGTTCTTGAGGCGCTGCACGCGGCACCCGAGCGCCATTGGACACTGGATTCGATGGCCAAGTTGTCGCATCTGTCGCGTTCGGCCTTCGCCCAGCGCTTCGCGCAGGTGGTGGGCGTGCCGCCGCAGCTGTACCTGACCGGCTGGCGCATGAGCCTGGCACGCAGCCTGCTGGCAGAGGGCAAACCGGTCAAGGTGGTGGCCCGGCAGGCAGGGTATCAAAGCGTGGCCGCTTTCGCCCGGATATTCCAGCGAACGACAGGCACGCCGCCCGGGGCGTGGCAACGCACGCGACTCCGGATCGACTGAGTTTCGAGCCTGCCTGGCCGGTGCGTGACGTTGTCGGCCTGGCTTCCCCCTTGTCGCGCTGTTTGGACGCTCTGCATGTCCAACGAGACGCCGCGCAGCATTGCAGTCTGGCGCTTTGCCCCTACATCAGTTCTACTTTGCATCTTGGTCCGCCGGGGCATATGCATGGGCGCCTTGAATGGCGCGGAGCGACACAAGCGCGGCCCAGCTTGCACGTCGCGCCTTTATCGACAGGGCAGACAGGAGTTGAGACATGAGTACGACCGAAACCGCCATCCTCGCAGGGGGTTGCTTCTGGGGCATGCAGGATCTCGTGCGCAAGCTGCCCGGTGTCATCAGCACGCGCGTGGGCTACAGCGGCGGCGATGTGCCCAACGCCACCTACCGCAACCACGGCACCCACGCCGAGGCCGTGGAAGTCGTGTTCGATCCGGCCCGCATCGGCTATCGCAAGCTGCTGGAGTTCTTCTTCCAGATCCACGATCCGAGCACGCCGAACCGGCAGGGCAACGACCGGGGCAGTTCGTACCGCTCGGGCATCTACTTCACGACGCCCGAACAGCATCGAGTCGCGCTCGACGTGGTTGCCGACGTCGACGCTTCCGGGCTGTGGCCCGGCAAGGTGCAAACCGAGGTGAAGCCGGCGGGCCCGTTCTGGCAGGCCGAGCCAGAGCATCAGGATTATCTGGTCCGGCATCCGAACGGCTACACCTGCCACTTTCCGCGCCCCAACTGGAAGTTGCCCAGGCGCGGACCCGCCGCAAACTGAATTTGTCACGCCGGTTTTCGTTTCACGCCACGATCGTCCGACCCGAAAGGATTCCATGAGCCGCTATGACTTTCCCGCGAATGCCCCGGAACCGCGAGTCCCACGCTGGATTGGCGCCGACGGGCAAGCGGCAAGTCCGCCGAAGCGGGCCGACAGGGGACCTGGATTCAAGCCGAGCCCGTCGACCGACGAAGGCGGCGATGTTGCGCCGCAGGCGTCCGTGCGCATGGCTTTCGACAACAGCTACGCACGCGAACTGGAAGGCCTCTACGTACGCTGGAAGCCGGCGGGCTCTCCGGCACCCCGGCTCCTGCAACTGAACCATGAGCTTGCGCTGGAGCTCGGGCTGAAACCCGCGGACATGGGCTCGGCCGCCGGCCTGGCGGTGCTGGCCGGCAATGTTGTACCGCCCGGGGCCGAGCCTTTGGCGCAGGCATACGCCGGGCACCAATTCGGTGGCTTCTCGCCGCAGCTCGGCGATGGCCGCGCACTGCTGCTGGGTGAGCTGATCGATTGCAACGGCCGGCGTCGCGACTTGGCATTCAAGGGGTCGGGCCGCACGCTGTTTTCGCGCGGTGGCGATGGCAAGGCCGCCGTAGGGCCGGTGCTGCGGGAGTATCTGATGGGTGAGGCCATGCATGCGCTGGACATCCCCACTACGCGCGCACTGGCCGCTGTGGCTACCGGCGCCACGGTGCAGCGCGAGCAGATGCAGCCAGGCGCGATCCTGACCCGTGTGGCCGCCAGCCACCTTCGGGTGGGCACATTCGAGTTCTTCGCTGCTCGAGATGATGTGACGTTGCTGCGCCGCCTGGCCGACTACGCCATCGCGCGCCACGACCCGCAGCTTGTCGGCATGCCTGACCGCTATCTGGGCTTCCTGCAGGCCGTGATCGAACGCCAGGCCGCTCTGGTTGCGCGCTGGATGGGCATCGGTTTCATCCACGGCGTGATGAATACAGACAACATGTCAATCTCGGGCGAAACCATCGACTACGGTCCCTGCGCCTTCATGGAGCACTTCGACCCGAATGCTGTCTTCAGCTCCATCGACACCGGCGGCCGGTACGCGTTCGGCCGGCAGCCGGCGGTGGCGCAGTGGAATCTCGCACGCTTCGCCGAAGCCCTGCTGCCGCTGATCGAGGCCGAGGGGGGCGTTGATCGCGCACTCGAACGCGCCACCGCCGCAGTCAACGATTTTTCCGAGCGCTTCGATGTGCACTGGACAGCCGTGCTGCAGGCCAAGCTCGGCCTCGACGGCAGCGACGCCGCTGACCGAGCGCTCGCCGACGACTATCTGGATCTCTTGCGGACGCATCGCATCGACTACACGCTCGGCTTCCGTCGCCTGAACGACGCGGCCAATGGCAACGCGGCGCCGCTGCGGGCCATCTTCGGCAGGGACACCGCGGCGGTCGAGCCCTGGCTCAGCCGTTGGTATGCCCGCGGCGGGGTCACGGGCGATGGCGGGAGCGCACACGCAATCGCCGGCGACAGGCTCGCGACGATGCGTCGCGCCAACCCGATCTACATCCCCCGCAACCATCTGGTCGAGGCTGCGCTTGCCGCTGCCGTCACGCACGACAACCTGGCACCGCTGGAGCGGCTGCTGCAAGTCTTGCGGCAACCGTTCGACGAACGCGATGCCGATCGCGAGTTCGCCGAACCGGCGCCTGCCGAGCAGACGGCCTGCTACCGCACCTTCTGCGGCACCTGAGCAGGTGCCCCGCTCACACGCAATTCCCCTCGACAAAGGAGAGACGACCATGGCACATGACGCCAACTTGCATGCCGGAATCATTGGCAAGCCCGCACCCGCGCTGGGCGTGACGCAGTGGCTGGACGCGTCCGGCCAGCCGCTGGCCGACTATGGCCTGGACCAGATGCGCGGTGCCTACAAGCTGGTCTTCTGCTTCCAGGATGCCTGTCCGGGTTGCCACCTCACCGGATTCCCGTCGCTGGCACGCATGGTGGACGCATTCCGCGGATCATCCTTCATCAGTTTTGCCGCCGTGCAGACGGCGTTCGAGGACTTTGAATCCAACGGCTACGAGCGCATGGTGGCGGCGCAAAGGAAGTATGCGGTGCCCATCCCTTTCGGCCACGACGCCGGCGAAGGGCGCGAGGGGGCCGGATCGGTGCTGATGAATCGCTATCGCAATGGCGGCACGCCTTGGTTCATCCTGATCGATCCGGCAGGCGAGGTGATCTACAACCACTTCCACATCGACGCCGACAAGCTCATCGCTTCGATGAAGCGCGCCGAGGCTGCGCTGCGGGCACCGCCGCCCGATGCCGACACCCTCACCTGGCAGGGCGTGCTCGAGCTGACACGCAAGGGCAACCCGCCGCCGCCGCGGCGCCTCGAACTGAGCGACGCGCAGTGGCGCCAGCGCCTGACGCCGGAGCAGTTCCGAATCATGCGGCAGAAGGGCACCGAGCGGGCGCACAGCTCCGCGATGTGCAGTCTGTTCGAGCCCGGACGCTATGCCTGTGCGTGCTGCGGCACCGAGTTGTTTGACGCCGCCACCAAGTTCGACAGCAAGAGCGGATGGCCCAGCTTCACGCAGGCCGTCGTGCCTGGCGCGGTGGCGTACCACGCGGACCACAGCCATGGCATGACCCGCGTGGAAACCACCTGCAACGTCTGCGATGCTCACCTGGGACATGTATTTCCGGATGGCCCCGCACCCAGCGGGCTGCGCTACTGCATCAATGCGGTTTCCCTGAACAAGGTCTCGTCATGAAGCCACGCCGCAGCCAGTCGAATCCGGACGGAACGGGCCAGGGAATATGAGCAGCACCAAGGTGGAATTCCCCGGGGCCAAGGCCGCCCGTCTTGCGGGCGTCATCGAGTGGCCTGACCAGGGCGCTCCCCGCGCCTTTGCCGTCTTTGCCCATTGCTTCGCCTGCGGCAAGAACTCGCTGGCGGCCACGAAGGTCAGCCGGGCCCTGGCGGCGCGGGGAATCGCAACGCTGCGCTTCGATTTCACTGGCCTGGGCGACAGTGAAGGCGAACTCGGCGAAGCGGGCATCAGCGCCAACGTGGCGGACCTCGTTGCTGCCGTGCACTGGATGGGCGCCACGCACGGCGAGGTCGGCCTGCTGGTGGGGCATAGCCTGGGCGGAACGGCGGCACTCCTGGCCGCCCGGCAAGTGCCGCATATCAAGGCGGTGTGCACCATCGGCGCACCAGCCACGGCAGCTCATCTGTTGAGGCATTTCCAGGATGCCACGGTGGACACGCAGGGCGACTGGCAGGTCAAGCTCGGTGCACGCGATGTTTCGCTCACCGCCAACTTCATCGACGAGTTGAGGGGCCATGCAGGCAATGTTGCATCGGCGGGGCTGCAGCGCCCGTTGCTGGTGATGCACGCGCCGCACGATGAGGTGGTGGGCATCGATCAGGCCCACGCCCTGTTCAGCGCGGCGAATCACCCGCGGAGCTTCGTCAGTCTCGATGATGCCGATCATCTGCTGACAGGCGGTGCCGATGCCAGCTTTGTGGCCGACGTTCTCGGCGCATGGGCAGGGCGCTATGTGGATATGGGCGCAACGATTGCGCTGCCTGGTCCCGACGAGCTGAGCCCCGGCGATGTCTGGATCGGGGAACGTGACCATGACTTCTGGCGCGTCATGCTGGCGGGATCCCACCTGCTCGATGCTGACGAACCGCGCCAACTGGGCGGTGGTGACCGCGGACCCGGGCCCTACGATCTGCTGCTCATGTCCCTGGGGGCATGCACGTCGATGACGCTGCGCTTGTACGCCAAGCGCAAGGGTTACGCATTGCACGATGTCCAGGTCGTGTTACGCCACGAGCGCCTGCATGCGCAAGATTGCGCCGAATGCGAGGGGCGCAGCGGACGGATCGAACGCATCGCACGGGAGATAACCCTGCATGGGGCGCTGAGCGAAGAGCAGCGCACCGATCTGCTTCGTGTGGCGGACCGCTGCCCCGTGCATCGAACCCTCGAAGGAAATCCCGTGATCGTTACCCGGCTGACCCAAGATCGCTGAGTTCGTCACACCAACCCTGCAAACGCCATTGGGAGCCGTGAATATGAAAGCTGTCTGGAACAACGTCGTCGTTGCCGAAAGCGACGACATCGTCGAAGTCGAGGGCAACGCCTACTTTCCCCTGTCTTCACTCAAGCGCGAGTACGTGCAGAGCAGCGACAGCCATTCAACTTGTCCGTGGAAAGGTCGGGCCGGCTATTTCACCCTCAAGGCGGGCGATGCCGTCAATCCGGATGCCGCCTGGTTCTATCCCGAGCCCAAGCCCGGTGCCGAGACCGTGGCCGGACGCGTGGCGTTCTGGCGTGGCGTGGAGGTGCGTTCGTGATGGGCACCGACATGTTCGACACCATTGTCATCGGCGCCGGCCAGGCCGGACCATTTCTTGCGGCCAAGCTGGTGGCGCAAGGCTACCGGGTGGCGCTGATCGAAGCGCGCGACCTGGGGGGCACCTGCGTGAACCGGGGCTGCACGCCGACCAAGACCTTGCGCAAGTCGGCGCGTGTGGCCTACCTCGCGCGGCGTGCCGCGGAGTTTGGCGTCAGACTGGGCCCAGTGCAGGTGGATTTTGGCGTCGCCATGCGGCGCATGCGCGAGCGGGTCGAGTCCTCGCGCCAGGGCTTGCAAGCCTGGCTTGGCTCGCTGGAAGGCCTGGAGATCATCAAGGCGCATGGCCGCCTGGCCGGGCGCGACGGCGCGGCATTCGTGGTGCAGGCCGGAGAACGCAGCCTGCGCGCATCCCGGGTGGTGCTCAATACCGGCACCCGGCCATTCACGCCGCCGATACCGGGCCTGTCCGACGTGCCTTACCTGGACAATGAGAGTCTGCTCGAACTCGACGAGCTGCCGCGCAAATTGTTGATCATCGGCGGCAGCTACATCGGGCTGGAAATGGGGCAGATCTTCCGCCGCCTGGGCAGCAAGGTGGCCGTCGTCGAAACCGGCCCCAGGCTGACCTCGCGCGAGGATGCCGATATCTCCGCGGCCATTGCGGGAATGCTGCGTGAAGAAGGCATCGACATCCACGCCGGAGAGGCGATCGAGCGCGTGGCTCCCGGCGACACGGCGCAGGGGGTGTGCATCCAACTGACCGGTGGGACAGTCATCGGCGGCAGCCATCTGCTGGTGGCCACCGGGCGAGTGCCCAATACCGACGACCTCGGTCTGGAGACGATCGGCCTGCCTACCAACGCACGCGGCTACATCCAGACCAATTTGCGCCTGGAGACGGCGGTGGCGGGCGTATGGGCACTGGGCGACATCAACCAGCGTGGCGCGTTCACCCACACCAGCTACCACGACCACGAGATTCTGGCCGAGAATCTGGCCGGCGGCCGGCGCAGCGCAGACGACCGCACCGGCATCTACGCCATGTTCACCGACCCGCCGCTCGGCCACGTCGGCATGTACGAGGCCGAGGCCCGCAGCCTGGTCGCGCAGGGCCGGCGCATTTCCCAGGCCGTGCATGCGATGAAGGATGTCAGCCGGGCAAAAGAAGAGAGCGAGACCACCGGCCTCGTCAAGCTGCTCATCGATGAAGACAGCGGCCACTTTCTGGGTGCCACGATACTGGGCATCCAGGCCGACGAGATCATCCAGGCCATCGGCCTGGTGATGGCCAGCGGGGGCACCTGGCGTGCGGTGCGCGATGCGCTGCCCGTGCATCCCACGGTGACCGAGTTCCTGCCCACGATCATCGATCGCCGCAAGCCGCTCACAGCCGACTGATCCGCTGCAGGCCAGACCGATGCCCATCAAGCTTACCTCCGGCGGCCGCAGCCGTGGCGTCAACAACCATGGCGGCCGGCTGCCGCCCGGCCAATCCCTGATCAACGGTTCTCCGGTCCTCACCGCTGGCCCGGCACCGCACCCGCCCGGTCTGTCCGACTGGAAACTGACGCTTAAGGTCGGCCCCAAGACGCTGCACACATGGAGTTGGCAGGAATTCAATGCCCTGCCGCAGACCGAGATGGTGGCGGATATCCATTGCGTCACCACCTGGTCCAAGTTCGATACCCGCTGGCGTGGCGTTACGGTGGACGACCTGCTGGCCGCCGCGGGCCTGCAGGCGCCCACGCCCTGGCTCCTGGCGCATTCGCTGGATGGCTACAGCACCAATGTTCCGCTGGGCGACCTCGTGGGCGGGCGTGCCATGGTGGCGACGCATTTCGATGGCAGGCCTTTGACGCATGAGCATGGCGGGCCGGCCCGGTTGCTGGTGCCGCACCTGTATTTCCGGAAATCGGCCAAATGGGTGAATGCACTGCAGTTCACGCAGGTCAACGAGGCCGGCTACTGGGAACGGCGTGGCTATCACATGCGCGGCGATCCGTTGAAGGAGGAACGCCATGGCTGACTTTCCTGAGCAGATTCTGTGGCAGCGCTATCGCCGCGTGCGAGGACGTTCCGAACGGCTTTGCGCGCCACTGAGCATCGAGGACCATGTGCCGCAGCCCGTGACTGATGTCAGCCCGCCGAAATGGCACCTTGGACATGTCGCATGGTTCTTCGAGAACTTCGTGCTGCTGCCATATCACCCCGGCTACACCGTCTTCAACCCGCGCTATGGCTACATCTTCAACAGCTATTACAACGCCATGGGCGCCCGGGTGGCACGGCCGGAGCGCGGGCACCTGAGCCGTCCGACGGTGACCGACGTCCTGGCGTATCGCGCCCATGTGGATGCGGCCATGGGTGCGTTGCTGACCCGGCCCCTGGCGTCCGGCCTTGCGGAACTCATCGAACTGGGCCTGCAGCATGAGCAGCAGCATCAGGAGTTGCTGGTCACCGACATCAAGTACATCCTCGGCGTCAATCCGCTGGCACCGGCGTACGACCCACAGTGCCTGGGGCCTCTGGATCTGACCGCTGAGCACGACGGCACATGCCCGCCACTCGACGATTGGGTCGATCTCGCCGGCGGCACGGTTGAGATCGGACACAGCCGCCGCGGTTTTGCCTTCGACAACGAGTCGCCGCAACACGCCGTGTTGATTGGCGCCGCGCAGCTTCGCCGGACGCTGGTCACCAATCAGGAGTACCTGAACTTCATGGCCGACGGTGGTTACGAACGCCATGAATTCTGGCATGCGGAAGGGTGGGACTGGGTGCGCACGCTGGCCCACAAGGCGCCGCTGTATTGGCAGCCCGACGACAAAGGCCAATGGCAGCACTACACGCTGACCGGCCTGCGGGGACTGGAAAGCCAGGCACCGGTGAGCCACATCAGCTATTACGAAGCCTTTGCGTTCTGCCAGTGGGCAGGTTGGCGCCTGCCCACCGAGTTCGAATGGGAGGCGGGTGCGACCCGCTTCGATTGGGGCCGGCGCTGGGAATGGACGCAAAGCGCCTACCAACCCTATCCGGGGTTTCAGCGCAGTGCAGGCGCCGTCGGCGAGTACAACGGCAAATTCATGGTCAACCAGCAGGTCCTGCGCGGCGCCTCGTTTGCCACACCGCCCGGCCACGCTCGGCTGACCTATCGCAACTTCTTCACCGCGTCGTTGCGCTGGCAATATACGGGCATCCGGCCGGCGCGTGACCTCCGGGGACCAAGCAACGCATGACCGACGAACAAACCCTGGCCGAGCATGTGCTGCAGGGCCTAAGCGCACCCCAGAAGGCACTGTCATCGGCCTGGTTCTATGATGACGAAGGCTCGCGCATCTTTCAGCGAATCATGGCGCTGCCGCAGTACTACCTGACGCGCGTGGAACATGATCTCCTGCGCGAGCGTGCCGTCGAGCTTGCGCGGTGGATCGATGCGGATGACCACCCGCTGGATCTCATCGAGTTGGGCAGCGGCGATGGCGAAAAGACCCTGACCCTTTGCCAGACGTTTCACGACCACGATGTGGATTGCATCTACCGGCCGATGGATGTGTCGGCGCACGCGCTGGCCGAACTCAGCCAACGCTTTGAACGACACCTGCCGCGAATGGCGCTCGAACCCATGCTCGCCGACTACTTCGAGCACTGGCCTGCTATCTCGCCGCAGCGTCGCCAGGTGGCGATGCTCTTGGGCAGCAACCTTGGCAACTTCGACGAAGGCGGTGCCGTCGCCTTGCTGCAGCGTATTCGTGCGCGCCTGCGTGAGGATGACGTGCTGCTGCTCGGCCTCGACCTGGTGAAAGATCCTCACATCATCCAGGGTGCTTACGACGACGCCCAAGGCGTAACGGCGGAATTCAACCTGAACTTGCTGCGCCGGCTCAACCGCGAGCTGGGCATGAATTTCGACCTGAACGCCTTTAGCCATTTTGCGAGCTATTGCCCCTTGCAGGGTGTGGTGCGAAGCTTTCTTGTCAGCGGCGCCGAGCAGGTGGTTTCGTCCACCGTGCTGGACCGCGAATTCAACTTTGCCGTAGGCGAAACGCTCTACACGGAACAATCCCAGAAATACACAGCGCAAAGCATCGAGCGCCTGGCACGACTTGGCGGATTCCAGGAAATCCAGGTGCTCACCGACAAACGCCACTGGTACGCACTGGCGGTCTGGCGCCGCCCGGCCGATGCCGATTGAGCCTGCCATACCGGGAGCGCGCTGCCTGTATCAGCCGTCACGACCCACAACCACCCGACATCAACCGGAGAGAACCGCACCATGATCGACAAAACCCATCTGAAGAACACGATGCTGGTTCTGCGGGCAGAGCAGCTCCGCTTTGCCGAAGAATCCTACGCGCAATACCTGGCTGGCGCGGCCGGCCGCAGTGACGAGCCCAGCGAAGCCGGTGCTTCGGCCCAGACACACAACAGCGGCGTCCTGGCGCAATCGTTCGAATCCCCGATCCATACCCACGAGCAGGCACTGGCCACGCTCAGTCGCATTGATTTCGGTCCGAAGGACGAGGTTACCGAAGGCGCCGCAGTCAACATGGATGGCCGCTGGTTCGTCGTCGGCGTCGCCACCGATGCCTTCGAGTGCGCCGGGCGCACCTACATGGGCATCTCCTCCGAAGCGCCGATCTACCAGGCGATAGCCGGCGCCAGTGCAGGCGACAAGGTGGAGTTTCGCGGGCGAACGCTGTCGATCAACGAGGTGGTGTGACGGCCCTGGAACGTGCCGCGAGCGCGACCGGCCTGCACGAGCTGGTAAGCCGCTTTGTAGGCGCCGGCCGAGTCGAGGCCATCGTGCTGCGGCCGCAGCGTGGCGCGCCAGCCGTTTTCGTCGATGAAACGCGTGCCGAACCCGGGCGAGGCCTGATCGGCGACCGCCGCGCACAGCGGTTGGGTGAAACCGATGCCGAACGCAAGCGCGAGCTCACGCTGATCCAGCACGAACACCTGGCGCTGATCGGTGCCTGGACTTCCCAGACCGACATTGACGCGCGGCGGCTACGGCGCAATCTGGTGATCTCCGGCCTGAACCTGATCGCGATGCACTCGCCATTCGCCGATCAGGTGCTGGTGTGGCGCATCGGACCGGAAGCTTGCATTGAAATCACCGGCACCTGCCCGCCTTGTTCACGCATGGAGGCCGAATTGGGTCCCGGCGGGTATAACGTGTTGCGTGGCCACGGCGGCATGACCGCGCGCGTGATCGCTGGCGGTCTGATCCAGGTCGGGGCCGCCGTTCGCCTCGAGAGGCTCGATGCTGTCGAAGTTGAGGGACATGGCGGCGCGATCTGAAGCCTTGAACGGGAGGTGCCGCTTTCAACAGACAGAACCGTCCAATCAATGGGTTCCTGCTGGCTGTGAGTTCGGGCATTCTCCGAGGGCATCAAATCGTTATCGGAAGCAAAACATGTGAATTGTTTTAATCAAACCATGTGGATTCAATCGATGCAGCGTTGGCCAAAGCCTCTGAATTTCCTTCAATGCCATCATTTCTTTGGTTGTAAAGCCCGGCGAAATCCGTATACTGTACGGACATTATCAGGAGTAAAACCATGGGTGCCACCGTCAAAGAAGAACGCATCGAAATCCGTCTCGCCTCGGCCGAGAAGGAGCGGATTCGTCAGGCCGCCATCCTGTCGCACCAGAACGTCAGCGAATTTGTCCTGCGCGCGGTACGTACCGTTGCCGACGAGACTTTGGCGTCGCAGACGCGGTTTGTCCTGCCAGAAGACCAGATGAATGCCTTCTACGCCGCCCTCGATCAGCCGGCCAAATCGATTCCGCGTCTCAGGGAACTCCTCAAGAAACCGAGTGTCTTCGAGGCTAAATGAAATTACCGCTACGGGGTCCCGAACTCCTCACCGAGACCCATGACGTTTCCAGCTTCGACTGCGGCAACGAATCACTGAACCGCTTTCTTCATCGCTATGCACTGCAGAACCAGCGCAACCAAAGTGCCCGGACCTACGTTGCCCTGCGTGGGGAGACGCTTGTCATCGGCTACTACTCGTTGGCCGCAGCTTCAGCTGAATACGAAACCGTCCCGGCACGAATTGCCAAAGGACTGGCCCAACATCCGATTCCGCTGACGCTACTGGCAAGACTGGCCGTCGATCAGAAAGAGCAAGGGACTGGCATCGGGGCAGGGCTACTCAAGGATGCGCTGAAACGCTTTCTGCAAGCACAGTCGATCATTGCCGCGCGAGCCTTGGTCGTACATGCCAAGGATGACCAAGCAGTTAAGTTCTATCAGCACTTCGGATTCGTGCCATCGCCGCTCGACCCGTATCATCTGTACCTGATGGCCAAGGATATCTACGAGTGTCTGGCTTGATCACGTAAAAATGGCGCCGATGCAGTGCCAGCAAGCCTTTCGGAAAGCGTATACCATAATCCAAATTGCATACTAGGAAAATCAGGTGCGAAATTCGTCAAAAAAATAGTTTTCAGGCAACGTCTGGCAACTGCTGGAACTGATAAGCAACGACATCTTGTTGGTAAATTTGATGGTGAAAATTTTCTTTGAAATCGCTTATCCTATGAAAAACAACGGGATAAAAAGCTCGTGCACAATCGAGTGGGAATGATTCGATAGCGTTTCACACTGTCCCATAGCGGTTCATTTCTGATAAAGACCCTTTATAAAACAAGGGTCTTTTCTTTTATATCGTCTCATGTAGTATCTAGACATCCCATCATTTTTGTCGGTAGATGTGACGGTAGAATTATTGGTATATAGAACGGTGAACTGTCTACCGTCTTGATGATCTGACGGTAGACGTGAGTAATGGAGGTGAACGCAATGGCACTGACTGATGCGAAGCTCAAGAACCTCAAGCCACAGGAAAAGATCTATAAGGTTGCAGATCGTGACGGCATGTATGTGGTGGTGTGGCCAAAGGGGGTCATCGCCTTCCGTTATGACTACCGTTTAGCCAGTCGGCGCGAAACTCTTACCCTGGGCCAGTACGACGAGTTCCAAGCCAGCCGGCCCAAGCGTGATCCCGAGACCATCAAGTACGGGGATCCACTCTCGCTGGCCGATGCCCGCGAACTGCTGATGCGGGCCAAGAATGCTGTCAGCCGTGGTGAGTCACCGGCACGTGATAAGGCTGACGGTAAAAAGGGGCTTCGGGAATCGGGAACTTTTCAGACCTTTGCCGAAATCTGGTTGCGCGACGCCGGTTTGGCAGACAGTACAGCAGCGATGCGTAAGAGCATCCTTGATCGCGACGTGTTGCCTAAGTTAGGCAAACGCAAGCTGGAAGAAATTACGCCAAGCCAAGTGCTAGCTCTGTGCGAGAAGATCAAAGAACGTGGGGCGCCGGCCACGGCGGTACACGCCCGCGAAATCATCCAGCAAGTCTACCGTCACGCCATGTCCCGCGGCCTCAAGATTGAAAACCCAGCCGAGAGTGTCAAGGCTTCAGCCATTGCTACATTCAAGCCGCGTGAGCGGGCTTTGACGCCGGGGGAGATACAGACGTTTTTTTTCGTACTCGATACCGTCGGGACTTTGCCCACACTTAAACTCGGCATCAAGTTGGTCCTGCTAACCATGTGTCGCAAGGGTGAATTGTTGCAGGCGACCTGGAAGGAAGTTGATTTCGAGGCAGCCACCTGGACGGTTCCGGCCGAGCGCATGAAGGCTCGTCGGCCGCACGTGGTCTATTTGAGCCAACAAGCCCTTGATTTGCTCGTAGGGCTCAAGACTTGTGCCGGCAGTAGCCCATACCTGCTCCCCGGTCGATATGAGACGGATAAACCGATGAGCGATGCAACGCTCAATCGTGTGATTACTGCGGTAGTCGAGAAGGCACAAAAGGAGGGCCTTGATCTACCACACTTCTGCGTCCATGACCTACGCCGGACAGCTTCGACACTGTTGCATGAGGCCGGTTTTAATACCGACTGGATCGAGAAGTGCTTGGCGCACGAGCAGCGAGGCGTACGCGCCGTCTATAACAAGGCTGAGTACGCTGCTCAGCGCAGAGAAATGCTGCAAAATTGGGCCGATATGGTTGATGAATGGGTTGCTGGTGGTGCCAAATCGGTGCCATTGCGCACAGGTAGGAGCACGTAGCTTTTTAGCTGCCTTGCAGTGGCAAATGCATCGGCAGGGGGCTTTTCCATGTCCGAATAAGATCCACAATTTTCGGACACGGAGTCCCGTTGAACGGCCTATCTACCCTTGGTGCTTCTTTGCGAGGGCCATAGCTTCGAGGCGAAGAGCCGTACGACCAGAGCGATTTCGTCTATCGGTTATCCACCGAAGAATATTCGGCCAGTCCTTTTCCCTGAAAGGAACGGAGTGAAATTTTTCTAGTTCGACTGCACGAAGAAGGTCAATTCCATACTCTTTGAAAACGAAAAGACCTGCGCGGCTCCAGGCCATATCCTTGATCTGGTGTACGGCGTTGATGGCATCCCGCTCTGTGGGTTGAGAAAGTAGGGCTCCGATGTACTTCCGAGCGACCTCAACGGCAACTTGAGCTTGTGAAATTCCATTACCGTTACGCTTGCTTGGCAACGTCCTCAGATTTTCGATACGGCTTTTCAGGCAGAGTAATGGGTGAAGGATATGTAGTTGTTGTCCGCGTCCCTCTATCATGATGGCGCGTTTCTTTACTTCCGACTCGTCAAGGCCGATGACTACGCTCAGAATGTCAATCAGCAGCTTCTTTCCCTCAAGGCCTTGGTAGAGCAATGTCGCCAAGTTCGACGTGTTGTCGTCCATAGTGGCAAGCCTGATCTCAGCTCCCAGTTCCTTGGCCAACAACTCAGCATCTCGATGTGTGCCAAGAAAGTCTGCATCCTGTGTCAAATACAAGGATTCCAGCCTCGGCATAGGAATGTCAAAGTAATCCACCCAGAACGAGAGTGACTGGCCTCCGATGAGTATTATGGAGCCGGGGTTTGGTAACCGGGAAAGTGCAGTGAAGAGGAGGTCGAGGTCTGGTGGAGTAAACCAGCCTAAATCCGAGGGGCTGCTAGTCTGCATGCAGCAAGCGGGTTATCTAACCCAGCGAACCACCTTGAACTGCGAAACGACACTCTTTGGGATAAGACGAGCTTGGTCAATCGCTTGTTCTTGAGACAAGCGTTGGTCGGCTGCACGGACAACAAAAGCCTCTTGCCGATCCTTCTTGGACAAGGCGTACCCGTTGTATGAACCCACGTGTGCGGACTTCAAAGCAAAACTCCTTCTGTTGATGGACTCTATAGTACGACAAACTGAACCAAGATTGCACACATGAATGAGTCTTCAGGATGTCAGAAAAAGTTCATTTTTACCGAACAAAGGGGTGTATCGAGTTCTGTGTGTTGGTTGGTTTCATGTTCGGCAGTCGAGGCATTCTGAATGCCTGCTCTTGGTAGTGGAAATGTTAGCTGGATAGCTCGCCATAGGCTTGCAACCTGTACCACTAGAGGTACTCTGAATTCAGGAGGCAGAGATGAGAAAACTCATATTTATCGGATTCATTGTGCTGGGCGCCCTGATCGGTTGGATTTCCGTTATGAATGGCGACTGGGGAACCCGCCTTGTGATGATGGGCGTTGGCGCACTTTTCATGGCGCCCGTTGGCGGGGCTCTGGCCGGCATCGGAAAGAAGAGGCGATCCCTTGAGTGGAGTGATAGTCGCTTACCAAGCGATGGCACTTCATCGAAAGACATGGCGGCAAACTACTGGCGTGACGAAGGGCATCCACCGTTTGCGAAACTAGGAACCAGTGAGGGCGAAATGCATCGGTGGGATCGAGGCTCCGCCGGCTGATGACTTACTTTTTCTTAAGCAAGTCATTCACCACCTCTTTGGCATTGTCGAATGTCGCTCCTGCGTCTCTGCCTACCTGTTTGCCCGATTGCACCAGCAGCGATTTCTTCGATGCGAGCGTTCCGTCATCCGTCTTGATGATCTCAGCCTTGGCGTCGAAGTCAGCGCGGCGTGATGCAGCGTCTGAGCGAATTTGATTGCCGCGGGCATGAACTTCCTCTCGGGCTGGTGATGCCGCCGGCGTGCTCTCTCGGGATGGAGCGGTGTTTTCAAAGTGTGAGATTTGATCCCGATTGGATTGATGCTGACCGATGATGTCGGGTGTCAGCGCAGTATTGCCCCGCTGCTGTACATGTTGATCCCGAATATTCCCAAAAGAAGCAGGCAGTGCCGTCCCGTCGGAAAACACCCGGTTTGGGCGCGGGGACTGCCGTGCCAATTCCGATTCCATCAAGGCGTGAGCTGCCGCACTGTCGCCGCCGTATTCCTCGGCGTAGCGCATAAACATCTCAAGATTGTGGGGGTCCTGTGCAATGTCGATGGAAATGGACTCGCCTTTTTCATAGGCCGAGGATACTCGCTCGGCAAAGCTGGTGCGCTCGGCAAGGCTCGCTTCGGCCCGTTCGGATCGCGCGACAGTTGAACCAAGCCGGGACGACATTTCACGAGCGTCGTGGGAGTCGCTGGAGACTGCGTTCAAGAAACTGCTATCCCGGGATACCCGATCGCCGAATTGCTTGAACGCTACCAACTGCTCTCCGCTCATGCTGGCCAGCGCTTTCTGCTCCTGTGCCGATAGACTCGACAGATAGGATTTCTCCGCACTTGCCCTCAACTGGCCTCCAGCGAAACCTGTGTTGATGCCAACATGTCCGGCTGCACCGAAAGCGATACGTGCGACCTGTGCTTGGCTCAGTCCTGTATTTTCCGCGACGCTCTTGGTGATTTGATTCAACTCGTTCAACGTTTCTCCCATTTGCTCGAAGCTGCTGGACGTAGAGCCGTTGCTACTGCGCGATGAGCGCAATTTGCTCAATCCTCGAGAGAAAGCCTCTGACAGGATGGCTGAGCGTTCAGTGTTGGCTGCGACACTCTCGTTTTGAGCTGCATCGACCTGCTTGCTGGCTTGCTGCACATCCTGCTCAGACACCCGCATCGAAACCATCCTGGAAGCAAACCCCTGATTTCGTAACAGGCTGACGGCAGTACGACCGGTCAGCGCGTTCGACGAGAACGTATTTCCGGAAATGTCGTTTTGCCAACTGCCCATGAATGCCGAGGTCCGGTTGGGCGCCAGTTGCATCTGGTCCATACCGACGTTCCCCATCGAGACGTTACCAACGGTGGCGGCCGAGGTTCCGCCCGAGATCATTCCTTGCAACCCCGACAAGCCACCGACCAGTGCTGTTCCGAAGTTTTCCATTCGCTTCAGGGCGGCCCAGGCAATGAAAGGAATGCTGATGGCGAGGTAACCGACGACGGCCTCACCCGAGATCGCCCGCGAATAGATCGTTGAAGCCGTCTGCAATGCGAGTGATTTGCCCCCCGTTCCGAGATCGGCAGCGGCGGCGAGGTCGTAAGCCGCGTAGATCGAAGCCATGTAGTTCAGGATGGCGTAGAGCGGCGGCCACAATTGAATCCAGATCAGCACGGCCGCATAGCACTGGGGGTGCCGGAGACTATCGGGCACCGTGCCCAGCTTCAACCATTTGGCCTCGACCGCCTCGGCCCGTTGCCGCTTGCACAGGAACAGGATGTCGGTCTGCACCTCGGTGGACGCGATGCCGGCGAAGGTGCCCTTGGGGAGCCGGATGGCACCCAGCAGGTGAGCCTGACTTGCGATGTACTCGCGCACCGCGTCGTACTGGGCATCCATCGTATGGCTGCTGGTAATGAAGCACACCAGTCCACCGGGACGCACCAGGTCGAGGGCGCGGCCGAAGAAGTAGTTGTGGATGCTGAAGCGGGCATAGGCCCGGTTGCTCACGTCGGCGACCTTGTACTTGCCGAAGGGGACGTTGCCGATCACCAGGTCGAACCAGTGGTCGGGCAGGGGAGTTTTCTCGAACGGCGAAATCCGCACATCGACGCCGCCGGGCGCGTAGAGCGCGTTGAGGATGCGGCCGGAAACCCGGTCGATCTCGACTGTAGTGATGCTGCTGCGCTCGGCCAGATTCCGCGGCATGGCGCCGATAAAGTGGCCGATGCCGGCGGCGGGTTCCAGGATGCGCCCGCCGGTGAAACCGAAGCGCTCCACCGCCTGCCATATCGCCTCGATCACGGGGACCTCGGTGTAGTGGCTGTTGTTGACGGAGGCGCGCGCCGATTCGTAGTCCTCGGCACTGAGCATCGCCTGCAAGCGACGGGCACGTTCGACCCAGGTGCTGTCTGCGGCTTCGAGATTGAAGGTGGCGGGCAGGCCGCCCCAGCCGGTGTAGCGCCGAAGAACTTGGCGATCATCCGTACTGGCCGGCCGGCCCTCGGCTTCGATCTCCCGAAGGAGCGTGATCGCTGCCAGGTTGGCCTCGAACTTCGCGATCGGGCCGGTCAGGTGCTCCAGGTCGGCGCGGGTCAGTTGCGGCCAGAGGATGCGCGGGGCGGCCTCGGTCGCGGTGGCCACCACCCGCCAGTTGGCGCGGACGGTGTCCACAAACTGCTCTTGCGCTACGTCGATGAGGTTCTCGACGTGGATGGCCTCGACAGGCTCGGCGGGCACGCAAGAAACGGAAAGGCAAACCTGCTCTGCAGGGCGGGGCAGGGCCGGGGCCGCCGGGTCGAACCCGGGCAGCCACAGGGAAGGCGCGGTAGGACGGGCCATCGGTGTGTTCTCCAAGGAAAACGGGGAACACAACGCCCCATCGGGGAGGCGGGCTCCCCGGGTGGGATGGGCAAGAAAACGGTCGTGGACGACCGGTTGGCAAAGGCCAGACGTACGCGACTGCGCCGGACTTCATGGCGAAACCGGCATATCGGGTACGAGGCGGCGAGCGCCAAGGGCTTGGAAACCCGCCGACGAGCGTCGGTCGGCGCAGGGCTCAGTTCAGCGTAGTGCGCGGAACCAGGGGCAGCCATTGAACGCTGCCACAACAAGAATGCGGGTAACGACCGCAACGCCCGAGGCGACTCGGGAGCGCTCGAACGAGCGCGCGTTGGCCGAAGCCAGATGCCCTAACAGTGTGCCGTCCGGCGAGCGGCCGTGCGCACCGGTCGGCCATTCGCCTGCGAAATCCCTGGTGGAGCAGGCAGGTTGCGGGTGGCAATGGGTTGGGCGGCCATGGGCCACCAGCAGTGAGGGGTTTGATGCGCGTCCAATCGGGTGGTGTCCAACGATGCCGGCATCTGGTGGGACATGCGGCCGAGGATCCGACTACCCGTCGCGTTCCCGTTCATCGATGGCGATGGGAACGCACGCTGAAGCGGTCTGTCGGTCGCCCGCGCTCGCCGTGGCCGCCCGCGCAGACCGCGCCGGTGGAACGCTCAGGCGAACCATCGCCTTGCCCAGTTGCTTTGCATCGAGCAAGGCGGCATCGGCACGCTCCATCACCTGCCCCAGCGATTCAGCCGCATGAAGCTCGGCGACCCCGGCAGAGAATCGCAACGGCACGGCGCCACCCGGCACTGACAGGGGTGATCCGGCGAGTACCTGCTGCAAGCGTTCCAGCAGCAAGCACGCATCGCCGCCGCTGCAATCCATCAGGATCAAGGCGAACTCGTCGCCACCCAGCCGCGCGATGGTGTCGGCGGGACGCAGCTGCCGGCGCAGCGTGGCGGCGAAGTGAACCAGCGCGGCGTCGCCGACCGGATGGCCGTGCCGGTCGTTGATGGCCTTGAAGCCATCCAGGTCAATCATCGCGCAGCAGGCCGACATGGCCATCGGGCCGTTGCCGGCCCACCGGTCGCAGGCGCGCCGGAATCCGCGGCGGTTCAGGAGCGGCGTGAGATCGTCCTGGTGGAGGAGGTGCTGCGCCTGTTCCAGCGCCCGCTCCAGACCCGCGATGCGCTGCATGACGACCGCGCGCCGATGTCGCCGCTGGGAATTGGAATGCATGAAGGCCTGTGTGGGGAGAGGAAGAGGGCCCCAGCGTAGTGGTCGGCGACAGGGGCGCCCAGCAGCAACGGCCGCTTTGGCGGTACCGTTTCGAGATCAGGCGCGACACCGGCGAGCCGATGGATCGGGGACAATGCCATTCGACGTATATTGGCTCTGCCGTCCGTGTTCGCGCTTGGCTTCTGACAGAGACGCCCGGAGGCTTGAAGGACTGGGTTGGGGTGAGATTCTGGAGTCATGGACATGCCCATCGGCATGCCTCCTTCAACCGTTCAGGAGCCTCCGCATGAAATTCGCCAAAGCCGAAATCGACGCCATCGTCGAAGCGTCGCCCCGTACCTTCGTTCCCTTCAACAAGCTGGTCCTCTCGCAGGACTATCAGGCGCGCGCCGGTGGCACTCCGAAGTTGAGCATCGCCGAACTCGCGGCCTCGATCAAGGAATGCGGCGTATTGCAGAACCTCGTCGTCGTGCAGGGCGCACGCGGCCGCTACGAGGTCTGCGCGGGTGAGCACTTCTATAGGGAAGGTTTGGCGGCTCGCGCGCAGGCCGCCCGGAAGGGGCGGTGCTTCATCGCCACCTGCGTGTTCGGCGAGGCCTGGCAGACGGAGGTGCTGCACCGGTTCAGGGACGAGGCGCTGCGACCGAGCGCTTGGGGACGCCGGGTGATCCGCCTCTACTATCGGGGGGCACCTAGCATCTGCGTCATCCTGCGCCGATGGCCCCCGTTGCAAGTTCCTATGCGCATGGTCTTGGGGGCGATAGCGATCGGACTTCGCTGGTGGTCAGGCTTGCGTGGAGGCGGCAAGTGTCGGCGCTAGCGTGGGGCGTCGTTTGCGCCGTTGCCGTCGTAGGCTTCCCGCTGGTCATGGCGCGGTGGCGATCACTTGAGACCCATGCCGCATGGGCTGAGCGGGCCTCACGACCGGTAGCGCTGCGGGATGCCGAGTTGGTCTACATGGAAAGGCTGTTCCGGATTTCCACGCCCGTCGGGCTGGTGGCGAAACTTGACCGGGCATATCGGTTGCCATCCGGTCTGCTCGTGTTGGTGGAGTTCAAGACTCGCTGGAGCAACCAGCCCTTCCTATCGGACGTGATCCAGTTGTCCGCGCAGAGGGTAGCGGTGATGGGGCAAACGGGGCAGTCGGTGGCCTCCTACGGGTACGTGATCGTCAAGGCGCCGACCCCGCGAGCCTTTCCGACCGCGCATCGCGTCAAATTGATGACTGACGAACAGGTGGTGGCCTTGGTCAGGAGGCGGGAAGACGTTCTCGCAGGCCGCGTTCTGCCGCGCTGGTCATACTCTCAGAAGGCGTGCCCGATATGCGCGTTCCAAGCGAAATGCGACCATCCGCGTGTTTGAGGAAGCTCGACATTGTCTCTCCGCCAAATTGATTACGAATTCTAAATGGCCGGACGTCAGGGTCGTCAACTGAGATCGGGTGTCCTCGCCGCGCTGCGGGCCGCACCAACCCGGCGCTCAGCTTCTCGACGACCCCACGTCCGCGCGCTCCTGCCCGTCGCGGGCGTTGCACTCAGGAAAGACGGTGGCAACGAGGCCGGCCCAGGTCTTCGCGCCGACCTCACCGGAAGAGCGAATCCCCAAGAGGCAAGCGCAGCGCGCAGGGACCGGCACCTGCTGGGGCTGTCGGGGATCTAAGCCGGACGGCCGCGATTCGGCAGAAGCGCGGGGCAGAGCCCACGAGCGCGGCGGCGGACGCCGAGGCCCCCGGAGAGGCTGACCACCTAGCCCGAAGCGCAGGCTAGTCTAGGGCCCTCGCGCTTATTTGCTGCGCAGTAAATATTCCTATCTGCATATTCGATACAATGCCCATATTTATTGGACAGTAAAAGAGGGCTTTGCGCCACGATGATGCTTGAGTCCCCCCTGACCGAACGGCTGTTGATCGCGCGCTTCGTTGATGCCCTGCGGGAGCTTGGTCTACTGCATCGAGCATGCACCGGAGGGGCTCGATTCAGTCGTCGCGGCCTTTGGCTGGGTGCTTGTGGGCAAGCATTCGGCAGTCATACGGGACGGACCCGAAGTCCTCAGATGGCGCTTCGCCAATGATGCGGCGACCGAGGGCTACCGCAAGGACGGGCCGGTTTCGGTGGCAAAATTCGAGCACGGAGAAGGGCTGGATGTCGAACTGCGCGAGGTCCGGGTGCTCAGGCAGCGCCGGGCCAGTGATCTCATCGACCGGCTGCTCGCCGGCATCGGGTACCCGGCCATGTCGAGCGAATGCCCATCCATGCGACAAGCCCCGACTGCGGCTCTATCCGAACTGCTCGCGAGCCCGCCCGGGATGGCTTGTGGGACGTCAACGATCACTCGTCGATGGGCCACGGCAGGCTCACCTGGTGAGCTTGCCGGATGTCAGCATTCAATGGTGATTGGACCGTGGTGCGCGCGGTCCTTCACTATGAATGTGACGCGCGAGGGGAGGTAGGCAGATGGCATCGATCAAGGGCGTAATGCTATTTCCCCTGGATGCAGAGAGCTACCGCCACCACGTGGCGCACAACACCTTCCTCGCCATGGTGAATTCTGGAACCAAGACGCCCGACTCCAGGCTGAAAAGCCCTCTGGCATCAACGTCTCGCTGGTCTCCAGCCCGACATTGTGCGAACGATTGCCGATGGAATTGGCAGAGGACACGATATGAGTCGGTCGGCACTCAACTTGGATGGCATATCGAACTTGAGCCTTATCGGGCTGTGGCGACTGCCTTGACAGAAGATCTCCATGCGTAGTCGAAACCTTTACGGGAGACGCAAGAAGTGACCGGATTCACCACTGACTACGTCAACCAGATTGCCATCAATCTGCGCGATCGCTACAGGAGCGGTTTCCCAATCCTGAAGGAGCTCGTGCAGAACGCAGACGACGCCGGCGCAAAGTCCCTGGCGTTCGGGTTCCACGCTGGCCATGGCGCGGCAGCCGACCACATGCTGCTCAAGGGGCCGGCTCTTTGGGTGTTGAACGATGGGAGGTTCGAGGCAATCGATCGCCGCGCAATTCGCTCGTTTGGACTGAACGCCAAGGCGGGTGATTCCGGGGCGATCGGGAAGTTCGGTCTCGGCATGAAGAGTGTCTTCCACCTTTGCGAGAGCTTCTTCTACTTGGCAAGCCATGGAGGAGAGCTAAGCCACGACTTTCTGAACCCGTGGCGTGCGGAAGACTATGACTGCTCGGAGATGCACCAGCAGTGGGAGACTGTCACAGACCAAGACTTGGGCTGCCTGGCGGCGGTGGCGCGAGCGCAACCCGAGGCGTCCAGCGGCCGAGATTGGTTCCTGTTGTGGGTTCCACTGCGGCAGCAATCGCATGTTCCCCGATCAGGTGAACGCCCCATGGCTGCAATCATCGAGCGGTATCCCGGTGAGAACCCCGCCGAGGACCTCGACTTTTTCTCGGATCCCCGCACCGATCAGCGCATCGGGGGGCTGTTGCCCCTTCTGCGCAACTTGAAGCAAGTGAGGTTTGCTGGGGCGGACATGCGTGAACCGTTTACGGTGACTCTGGAGTCGCACCCCTCGGATCAACGACTGGATCATGAGACCGACGACGTTCAGATCTCTGGCACTGTCAGGGATGATCGCCCACGTTCTGAACACATGCACTTCCTGGTTCGCCAGCGCGTCCCGGGTGCCGTTCTGCCCTTTTGCGCGCTACGCGCTACCAAGAGCTGGCCGACGTCAATGGTCATCACAAAGGCTGGGGCCCGCGAGCCGAGACCCGACAAGGCGGTCGCCGAAGCTGCCGTGATGTTTGCTCATGCGGACAAGCGTGTCGGTCGACTGGACCTGCAGTGGGCCGTCTTCCTTCCGGCCGAGGAGCAGCGATTCAGCTACGAAGCCTGGATACCCGGGTCTTCGCGGGAATATCGAATCGTCCTGCACGGGCAATTCTTCGTCGACGCGGGTCGTCGGGGGATCGCCGACATGGACGCTTTGGACAAGCCTTGCGAGGTCTTGCCAGAAAGCCCCTCGCAGCATGTGGTGCTCAGGCAATGGAACCAGTCATTGGCGCAGCAAGCCGTGCTGCCTGAGTTCCTCCCGGGACTCTCGGAGTACGTCAAATCCGCTGGTCTGAAAGACGACGAGACTGCTGCGCTGACCCGCGCCATCGTGGAGTGCGCTGCGGCGGGCGATGCGGGGTCGCGCGTCGCGTTTTACCCGACGTTTCAGCAATTCATCTGCAAGCGCTTTGCCTGGATTCGACGGCTGTCGAAGTCAGGGTCGCGTTGGGAGCTCGTCGAGCCGGCCATTCAACCGGTGTTGTCTTTGCCAGCTCCACCGTTACACGATGCCGAGAGACCGTGGCGAGCTCTTCCTGGCCTGGCAGCTTTGAACGGGTATGCGTTTGCTGATGCAGCGGCCCCCTGTCTTGCGATCGGCCACGCCACTTGGGAGACGGGTCTTCTGCTTCGTGCCCTGAAGGGCATCGATGCGCAGATCCTGAAGAGCGGGACGGACCTCGAATATCTCGCCAACTTCCTGGAGATGGAGGCTGCGCGGTACGTCCGTACAGGCGACATCCAGGATGCACTGGTCGCCCTCTTGCGAACGTGTCTGCAGGCAGTACGTTTGGTCGATGTCCGCCAACACAGGAAGATTTTCAAGCGCATTGTTCAACTGTTGTCGCCCGACCGGATATTCGCATTCGGTCCGCAGGATCATGCGGCCAAAGGGGCAATACCTGAGGCGCTCTATCGAACGCTTTTGAACGCTTCGACCCGAGCGCTTCCGGTACCTGGCGATCTCGGTCCGGACGGCGTGACCGCGATCACGAGCGATGCAGACCTCGGTGCCTGGCTGGATGCCATGATGCGGCACGACTTGAGCGAATCGCACTCAGGCGGCGTCACCAAGACTCAACTTCTTGATGCTTCAGAACGCGTCATTCGAGCAGCTGGCGACGAGGCCAGGCAGATATCGCTACTGCGCCAATGCAGCCGCCTCAAGGTGCTTCGTGCCTACAAAGGCGCGAATGGCGACATCGAGGGCGTATCTCTGGCGGAATTGACCGAGTCCCATGGTCGCGGCTGGCTCTTCAAGGTTTCCGATCCCAATCGGCCTTTGGGATTCGTCCAGAAACTGGCTCGCGCCCTCCCCGAGATCCGAGTGTTCGTGGTTCGCTCGACCGTCGCGTCGTATGTGGATGGGGTGAGAGGGGATGGCCTCGGCAGGATACCCAGTTCGGAAGACGCCGAGGCGCTGTTGCGCTCAGCGGGTGCACAGGCGACGCCGCCGCTGCTTGGCGACAACTCGCAGCGCGCCGACCTCCTCACGCTGGTGGCAACCGCAAAACTCGAGGATCCAATCGTCATCCGTGGCGTTCGATACCTGCTGCACGGATCGGCGGATCACTATCTTGGGAGCGATGTGCTCTGGAAGGATCCGGTCGGGCAGAAGTCGCCCTGGGTCAGGCTATGGCGAATGGTCGATGAGGCGCCGTGGCGTGTGCTGACCGACAGCCTGTGCAGTTCCATACCGGACAAGTGCGCACAGCCACTCAACGTCAAGGCTGTCGATGAGACCTCCGTGCTCAATCGACTTCGCGTGTGCAACGACTTCAGCCGGGTCGACGCGACTGAATTCACTTCCGAGGAGATCGATCTGCTGCTCGGCAGGGTTGTGGAGGAACACGCTTGGATGCGCCTGCCACTTCACAGGGACTTCAGTGGTGACCGCGGTGCGGTGCAGGGTGAATGTTTCTTGGGTCGAGATCCTGAACTCCCTGAAGGCCTGACTGTTGACGTTCGGTTCATCGAACCATCCATCGATTCTGACCATTTGCGGCAGCAGAACCGATTCCTGCGGTCCTGGGGCGCAACGACCGCCGCGTCGGTCGTCTTGAAAGCAGCGAGCCCCGTTCATCATTGGCGGTACCTGATGGACCTGTTGGGCGCGCATCGGACTCTTGCTGAGCGACTGCCGCAGGCCTGGATTGAAGCGGCATGGTTGCCGCTTGAGACCGGTGACGCAATTGCGTTGAACAGTCTCATCCGCATAAGCAATCTCGACGCTGAAATCAGAGACCTCGCACGCCGATGTGACTATGCATACGCCGGTCCGGACGACTTGTCCCCCGAACTCCGGGCTCACCCCGCCTTCCCGGCACTTCTGGCTCAAGTCAGCAGTGGGGAAGAAGCGTTACCGGTTCTGGGGCAGTTGATGTCCGAGGCCGGCCTCTCGATTGGTCGGGCAGCACGTTCCGGCTATCGCGATTTGCAGCAATACATGTCCACTTTGGTCTCCATCGACCTTCTGCCGGCATGGGGAATTCTTGAGCGGGTGACGGTCGCAACCTCGATCGATGCGGTCGAGAAGCATCTGGTGCCCGAGGTTGCCAAACAGCTATCTGCAGACATCTGCCGGAGGACGCTGACCCAGATTCCCGAGCTGGGACTGAGTGCGCCCGTGCGCGAGGTCTTCGGTATTTACTTGCGTGAATGGCGTGCCAGCGCTCCGGACTCGGAACTCCGCAAGGCGCTTTCGGAACTCCGGCTGCTGAGCAAGGCCGGAACATGGGTGCACGCCGCCGAACTCGTGGCTGGCGTGCATGGCGTGATGCCTGAGCTTGTCGTGAGCGACGGGCAGTTCGAATCCTTGGGCGGAATCGCTGTTGATAATCGTTCGACGCCAACGCTTGAGCCGGCTGACATGCCGGCCGAAGAGGGCGGCGCTGCGCAGGAGCAACTACTGCAGTCGCTTGAGGAGTACTTCGAGCCTTTGGTGTCCAGCAGCGTCAAGCCTGCTGCGGGTGCCGTTATCGGTCTCTTCGGAGAACGAGTTGCCTCTCTCGCGAAGAGTTGGCTCGACCCCATTGCATACGAGGACTATCTCGCCAAACTTGGTTGGCGAGATCCAGGCCACGAGGACGGCTTTGACCGGCGGGTGAAGTGGATGGGCAACAAGAGCCTGGCCCAAGCGCTCAGGACGCTGACGATCCGTCTCGCCGTTTTGAGCGGCAACCATGTGAGCGCGAAGTCGTTGACTGGGGCCGCAGTGCAGGTTCGGATTGCACCGGTCGATGAGCTCCAGACCTTGTTCGTCATGACGGACCGCTGGCAGGGGGTCACCTGTCGGGTGCATATGCGCCCAGCGACCGTGCTCCTGGACAAGGAGCCCCAGCAGCAGCGCGACATCCTGATGCGGACGGGGGAATCGCTACTCAAGGATCTCTATAACCAGCAGCACGCCAACCTGTCCGAGCTGTTTGCCCTTGCCGACGAGGCGGATCAGGTCACGCTGGACGTGGCTCGAAGCCTGATCCTGGAAGGGCTTCCGCAGTCCTTGCGTTCATTGCCCGGTATCGGAAAGAACAAGAAGTTGGCGCAGGCGCTGGCGAGCCTGGACGCAGCGAGACGCGGTGCCGCCAGCGCCAAGCGGGCGGGCCGTAGCAGTGCTGGCGCAGCAGCAAATCTTGAAAAAGCGCTCGCGGACCTTGCCGCGCTGGTCGAATCTGACGAAGAAGTACAGGGCGCTGTACTGGCTGGCATCAAGGCTCGGGTCACGCACAACCAGTACGAGGTGGCCAGCATCCCGTTCGAGGTTTTTCAAAACGCCGATGATGCCGTCATCGAGATGCAGTATCTGCAGAAGGCCGACGGACGCCTGGAGTTCGACGCGGAGGCCATCGGCCGCTTCGTCATGCAGTCGTCCGACCAAACGATCCGCTTCGCCCACTGGGGTCGCCCAATCAACTACGCTGGTCGTTTGGCCAGCTACAAGGCGGAGTTCGCGAACGACCTCGAACGCATGCTAATGTTGGGTGCGTCGGCGAAGGACGAAGACGAGGGAGTCACCGGCAAGTTCGGACTTGGATTCAAGAGCGTGTTGCTCGCATCGAGCACGCCTCGCATCTGGAGCGGTGACCTATGCTTTGACGTGGTGGCGGGATGCCTTCCCCGCAAGTGGAAGGCGAGTTCGGCAACGAAACAGTTCCAGCAAGCGGTGCAGACACCCAGCCAGCGCGCACTGCGTGGAACGCTCATCGAATTGCCACTCGATTCGCGGGGTGCTGCCGCTGAGGTGACGGAGCGGTTCGCGGCCCTGGCTGGACTTCTGCCAGTCTTCGCACGGAAGCTTCGTTGCGTCGTAGTCGGTGAGGAGCCTCACACCTGGCAACCCCGGATCCTTCGGCTGGGCAGTGGCAGGCAGATCGAGACCGGATCAGTGGCGCTTCCCGTCGAGGGCGGGCGGATCCACTCGGGAATCCTGGTGTTCAGAGCCGCTTCTGGCAGTGTCGTTCTCCGGATTGGAGCAGGCGGTATCGAGGAATTCGACCGCAAAGCGCAACCTGCTGTTCCAGGCTCCTGGGTGACAGCGCCGACCCGCGGAACGCCCGCCCGCGGCGTTCTGTTGAACGCGCCCTTTCAGATCGACACGGGTCGCGCAACGCTGGCTCTTGGAAAGTCAGCCACCCAGATCAACATGACCCTGACGCTGACACTCGCGAACGAAGTCTCACCGGTCCTGATTGACTTGCAAACCGAGTCGAAGTCGAACTGGCCTGTACTGGCGGCCGCGTTGGGCTGTTCGAAGTCGGTTTCGCCGGCCGGTTTTTGGTACGGTCTATGGGAGAAGCTCCTCGGCGAGCCTCCTGAGCAGGATTCTGCGATGGACGTGCGCCTTCTCGACACATTCGCCTGCAGCGTTGTCCGCACTGTCGTTGAGCGGACTGGTCGGATTCCAAACGGACTGAAAGGGGACGGTGCAGCTTTGGCCGAGGTCGAGAGTCTCTGCTTGTCGGTCAATCTGGGCTACTTGGCGAACGTCGTCCCCGCTCTGCTCCGGTGGGAACTGTTCGTCGACAAGTACCCCGTTGAAGGATGGTGTGCCGACCAAGTTCGCGGATGGCTGCAGCGCTCCGGTTTGGCAGAGGACGAGAGCATTCCGTCGCTCGGCTTGGCTCAGGTCGTGGGGACTTTCGATTGCGGTCACTTGCCACCGACTGAAGTGGCCAACCTAGCCGAGATCCTCCGTGTCTGGCCAAGCAATCTGGGCGAGCCCTACAGGTGGCGCGCCGAAATGGCCTCGCTATCACTGCGCTCCCGTGCCGGCACCTGGGTTCCCGCAAAGGCTTTGATTCGAGGACATGGGCCAGAAGACCAACTCCTGAGCAGATTCGCGCCGGACAAGGCGGTTCTACACCTCGACTACGCCGCTGATTCCCAGGCGTTTCGTATCGTCGAGCAATACCTGCCCGTCTGGAGCGATGACTCATCCATGCTTGCGGGCTGGTGTATGACGGCCACCGGCGATGACCCCCAGGGCGCTGCCGCCACATGGCTGGCGCGCAATATCTACGGCCCCATCATCGAACTGATTCGAGCGCGGCATCACCTGGGCGGATGGCTGTTCGAGTTGACGGAGGATTCATCTGCCTTGAGTGGGCTGTCGACAGAAGAAAAGCGACTACTGCTGACCAAGCTCGGGCTGGCGGCGAACGACCAAGAAGACTTTCCTGACCTATCGTCGAGTCTCGACCTGGCCTCGATTCATGGCTGGTGGTCTGAGAACGGTACGAAGTGGCTGGCCGAGTTCGACCGCAAATTCTGGCCAGCGAGCGTCGATCGAAATGCCCTCAGAGAAGAAGAGCCTCACGATAGAACTGCTTGGATGACGCTTTTCAGCATGGGTCTGTTCCGCCGATACGGTCGCGTCACGGACCAGCAGCATCGTGGTTTCCTCGATTTTCTGGGTAGCAAAGGCTGGTGGCAGACGATCTGCGAGGTGCATCCCGACGTCGGCGCAGAGGCCTGGATGGACATCCTACGGGCCTACGGTGAGGGGCAGCAGACTGACACGCTTTTCGAGCTGTGGATGGACAGCTTTCCGAGGCTGTATCGGATTGCTCGATGGCTCGACACCTACGTTCACCTGTTTCAGACGCTGGATCGCCGCGACTCGAAACTGGCCAAATTTCTGCTGTCGCCAGCGTCGGACCCCAGTCTCAGTGGCTCCGGCATTGAGGCGCCAACCTTGAGCGGCATGCTTAGGCTGGGCCAGCACCTGGTCATTCGGGAGTTGCTTCGTCTTGAGGTCCTGTCCTCGGATGTTGCGCGCGAACTAGCCTTTGCTCCAACAAGTGCGGTGCTCGAGCTGATGGCTCGACTTGGGCACACCGATCTCCGGTCCAGCAGCGACATCTACAGTGTCCTGGTGTCAGAGCTAGGCGAGGAGGAGGCGTGCTTTTCGGGAGCCTATGACATTCCGCTTCAACTCGTTGCGACCAACGAGGCGGCGCGCCGCGAAGCTGAGCGATGGGCAGAGCACGGATCGTTCGTGGAATCCGACGAAGCCGCAGAACAGGAGGAGCAACTGTGACGACCAATGGCACGACCTATCAGGCAAATGCCTTGGTGCTTCACGCACGGCACGGACAAGGCACCGTGCTACTCACGGACCGAGACACGACCGTCGTCCGATTTGCTCACGGCATCGAGCAGGTCTTCACCAAAGAATTGACCCCGGTCGCCTCAGTATCCGAGGCGCTGAGAAAAGGGCAACTAGCACCCTCGCTTGAAGTGGCCGCGCGGGTCCAGGCCGAGGTGATCACATCTGTGAATGCGGCTTGGGGCGTGTTTACGAGGTCGCGCATTTCGCTACTCCCACATCAGCTATGGGTTTGCCATCGTGCGCTGCGTTCTTGGCCGATGCGTCTGCTGATCGCTGACGACGTCGGCATGGGAAAGACGATCGAAGCCGGCCTGCTGCTTTGGCCCTTGCTTGCAAGCAGAAAGGTACAGCGGGTGTTGATTTTTTGCCCGGCCAAGCTGGTCGGTCAATGGCAGATGCGACTGAAGCGGATGTTCGACATCCGGGCAGCCACGTATCACACGGATCTGGACACGGATCGAACCGACTTCTGGGGCATTCACCAGATCGTTGTCGCCTCGTTGCCAACCCTGCGCGCGGACCGCAATGGACGCCATGACCGCCTGCTCGATGCGCCGGTCTGGGACATAGTGGTCATCGACGAGGCTCATCACCTCAACGCTGATGAGGAAACCGGAAAGACCCTCGGCTTCGAGCTGGTTGAAAAGCTGAACAAGGCTGGCAAGGTCACCTCCTGCGTGCTCTTTACGGGCACGCCACATCGAGGGAAGAACTTTGGGTTCTGGTCGCTGATGAGTCTGCTCGATGCCGAGGTGTTCGGTCCCAAGACGAACGAAGGCGGCATGCTTCAGGCCCTTCCAAGATTCCTGATCCGGAGCGCCAAACAGAAGGCAACTGACATGAAGGGCCAGCGGCTGTTCAAGCCAGTGGTCCAGTACCCCGAGACATTCACGTACTCGCCGCCCGAAGAGACCTTCTATGAACTGATGTCCGAGTTCATCCTGGCGGGCAAGGCATACGCGACGTCGCTCAGTCGAACTGAGGGCGGGCAAGTGATGCTTGTCCTGATTGCGCTTCAGAAACTCGCATCGAGTTCCATTGCGGCAGTTGTCGCCGCGCTTCAGACGCGGATCAAGCGTCTCGGGGCGGAGGCTGCCAAGTCCAAGTCCGAGCTTGCATCCATTGATGAAGGTGAGGGAGACGAGGCCCAGAAGGCCTTGCAGCGCTGGCTACGTGATGAAAAGCAGGCTCGTCTTCGCTTGATGGAGGATGAGGGGCGATACCTTGTCGACCTCATTGCCGCGGCGGGTCAGGTGACGTCGGAGACACGAATCGTCCGAATCATCGAGGTCATCAAACAACGGTTTGCCAACGAGCCCGTGCTGCTGTTTACCGAGTACAAGCGGACCCAGGCGCTCGTCATCAGTGCCTTGATGGCGGAGTTTGGCCAAGGGGCGGTGGGATTCATGAATGGGGACGACCGGCTGGAAGGCATCAGGCTGTCAGACGGTCGACTGACTCAGCTGGCGGGACGCCGTGAGGACATGTGCGATGCCTTCAATGCTGGGCGCATTCGATTCCTGGTGTCGACGGAGGCTGGTGGCGAAGGCATCGACTTGCAAGAGCGATGCAGTGCTTTGATCCACGTCGACTTGCCCTGGAACCCCATGCGACTGCACCAACGCGTCGGTCGCCTCAACCGCTACGGGCAGCAACGTCCAGTCGAAGTGGTGTCGCTCAGGAACCCAGACACGGTCGAAGCGATGATCTGGCAGAAGCTTGAGCAAAAGCTCAATAGCATCATGCGTGCGCTCGGATCCGCGATGGACGAGCCTGAGGACCTGATGCAGCTCGTCTTGGGCATGAGTGGTGAGAGCCTGTTCGACGACCTCTTCTCCGGCGCGATCAGCGTGAAGCGTGAGAAGCTCGACGCTTGGTTCGACAACACGACTGGAACGCTGGGCGGTGAGTCGGCGATACAGACGGTTCGCGACCTCATCGGTCATGCGGAGAGCTTCGATCTATCGGATCTGAAGGACGTCCCGCCAGTCGATCTGCCGGACCTCATGCCATTCTTCCAGAATGTTTTAGCCCTGAACCGCCGCCGGCCGAAGGTGGAGGGCACCTCGCTGTCCTTCAGGACGCCAGAAGATTGGCTCACCAGCCACGCCATTCGCAAGTCCTATGACAACTTGGTCTTCGATCGGAAGGCACCGGTTCAGGCGGACTTGATGGGCATAGGACATCCGCTGCTTGAGAAGGCGCTGCATCAGGCCGAGCGTTTGGCTGGAACAGTTTGTGCCGTCGATGGCCTCGACGATCCGATGATGGTGGTTGACGTCTCGAGCAGAGTGACCGATGTGGCAACACAGTCGCGGCGAGCCATTGTCGGGATCACAGGCGCCATCGGCAGCTTCAGGCTGCTTCGCGACTGGGAGGTGCTTCGCACTTTGAACCGCTGCAACCTCAAATCGGAGCCCACGGATGGCACGTTTGACACCGAAGCCCTCACGGGTTGGCGAAGCTCGGCAATGTCTGCGCTCAACGACTTGCTGGATACCGTGGATCTCCAGTTCGGATCCAGGGTCGTGAAGGAGTCTGCCTTGGTCTGGCCCACCGCTAAATGAATCGACTTTCGGTTTAGAAGCCAGATTGGCTCGCATCCACATATGCTCAATTGCGCTACAAACTACCACGACGACCTGTTTAGCCGCTTAATCGGTGGTGGTGTCCCGCTGCCGGTCGCCGTCGAGCGAGTCGCGGGCGCCTACCTAGACGGAAAGCCGCTGCAGGTCGGTAAGAGGAAGCTCACGAAGAAGGAGCGCGACAGCCTCTTCTGGTCCAGTAACGTGGTGAAGGAATGCCTGCCGGACTCGTGGAACGCGGAGGCCATGGTGCTCGCCCTGGCGCGATACCTAGGCCAGGAGTCAGTCGCTGCTGAAGGATTGGTCACTCGCGTGGCTCGCGAAGCGCCTGACGCGTTGACTCGCGCGGTCAGGTACTCCGCGCTGGTTCTGAAATCACACTCCCCGCGACGAGCTGAACTGGACCGCGCCGCGTCCGAAAGCGAGGCCGTGGCCAAGCTGTGCCGCGTGCTCGACCTGTTTGTGCTGGCGCATCGGGAACGGATCGCGGCCGTGGAAGTGCAGAAGGCGCGGCTGGCGGGGTTGTCGGTCTTCGACCTCCTGATCTATGCGAGCCTCTATGCCTTCGAGGTTCTGGTTCCAAGGGACTTCGAAGCAAAGGCACCTATACCTCCCGCAGGCGCTGATCTCCAACTCGCATGGGATGCTCTCAACGATCTGCTTGCGTGGAAGCTCGCCGGCGCCAGCATCTCGTCTCTGAAGCTGGCTGACGACAGCATTGGGAAGTCGGTCGCACGGCATCTTCGCCCGATCCTGTTCGAATCCGGTACGACGAACGCCAGGGAGGCCGTTCGGAGTCTGCGCGCCCTTCACGCGCTGATGGACGCACAGATCGAGTTGAACGAGTTCATCTCCAGGTCGGCCGAAGCCTTCTGCTACGACGAAGGCATTCGGTTCGAGCGGCGAGGCGATCGGCTCGAGATCGTCGAGACGGATCCGGCCGCGCGGGCTGCGTGGCAAGACGACGGGCGGAAGCTTGAACGTCTGCATAGCTACTGGTTCCATCGTGCGATCGAAGCGTTCGTCGAGTACGTCGCATCCGATCCGGCCAGGTGGGAGATCGGTCGTCCGGAGAATGCGGACGCCAATCGTTTGGCCTGGTTGCGAGCGCTGCAAGCGCAGCTTCGCTTGCGTGAGGCGTACGGTGTTGCCGACGAAGTGACTTCCGAGTCTGGAGACACCGTCGATCTCTTCCGGGCGCTGCTGTCGCTGGACTTGATGTCGGCCTTCTTCCAGCGGGACTTCCTGGCAGCCTTTGCGGATCGCCTTGATGCATCGGGCGACTGGGTCGCAGCGCTGCAGCGTCTGACCATGGACGGCCTGCGCGAAGGGCTTCAGAACCGGCTGCCGCTCACTTGGTCAGATCGGGACTCGAAGGTGACCAACATTACTGGGTGGACCATCACGGCATCTGAGCCAAGAGGCAACCCAAGAATGGCATCCGCGATCCTGGACTTCTGGACCTACGACATGGTCGCGATGGCAGAACGCCTCCAGCGCAAGGAGCCTGGTCTTCAGCCCCATCTGTTCGAGCGACCGGTTCTCAAGTTCGGAGCTACGCTGGTTCAGTTGCCATGGATCGTTGGCCTGCAGAACAACAGTTCGGCTGCGATCAACAATCTGAGGCGACTCGGCGCACGACGAGGGCAAGCTCGGGACGAGGCGCAACGGATTGAGTCAGGCCTGGCACAGCTATTCGAGACGCGTGGATTCAAGACGCTGCTCAACTGGAAGCCACCGCGCGACGTGGACGACCCTGGCGAGGTAGACCTGATCGTCACCCTCGGCCAACATCTGTTCATCATCGAGGTGAAGTCGACGTTCTTGCGACGCTCTCAGCGGGAGGCATGGCTGCACGCCACCAGCACGCTTCGCAAGGCAGGCCATCAGCTTCGCCGCAAGGTCGAAGCGGTGTCGCGGGCAATCGCCTCGAATCCCGAGCTACGCGCCTTGCTCGACTTGAACGAGGATAGTGTCCCAACTCGCCATCACGGTTGGATCGCCGACACATCCATCGAATGCGACCACCAGCGCTTCTCTGGCTTCCTGAAGGTCTCAGTCGAAGAGTTGTTGATCGTGCTTCGCGATGATCGTCACCTCTTGAACGACCCCGAAGGTTTGCTCGCCGGGAACTACAGGGCGGACCAGTCCCTTGAAGCCGATACGAGCAACTCTGCCTGGACTTTGTATCCTGACGGGTTCAGTGCAGAGCGATTCATTGAGGTGATCGAGACGGAGGCTGTTTGGGATCTACGCGATCGAACTCACCGTTGGCCAAGTCCGTTCGCATCGTGACGGTAAAAAATGAGTGAAAAAGTGAAGTGAGACAATAACCTATGGCGCTTGATGGCGGGGCCGCGGTTTGGACGTGCGTCGATGGTGTTGATAAGCCGTCATTGGAGTCGATAGGCCTCGATAGATCTCGAAAGATCGCTTTCGGCCGAATCGCCCGCAAACCCGCGCCAATGCTGGTGTCTAACACCTTGACGGTAAAAATGACGGTAAAAATCGATAACGCAACCACGGGTAGGGGGCTGGATACAACGTGTCGCCAAAGTCGCTGCACTTGGGCGCCATGTCCGAACTGCATCGACAAGTTTCGGACACCACGGGAGTTTTCGATGGGCAGGCGCGACACGCATATGGGCTCCCCGTTGGTTGTGTGGTGTCATGGCTTGGCTGCCTGATTCACCCGTTCTTGAATGTCGCTGCAGACCTGCATGAGTTGATCGAAAGCGAGCGCTTCGCCGAGCATCATGCCGTCGCCAATCATGGCCGCATAGTCTTCTTGTAATGCATCGCGCGCCGCGCCTTCAGGAACAATGCGCAGATTGCCGGTCACCGCTGATTTGTAGTTGATGACGAAGCCATCGACATTCTTCTCAAGAAAGAAGAATGCCTTGTGTTCGGCGACCGCCGCCGCTACAGCGCAGTCGGTGATGACCTCATCGCCGTGTCGGCTGTGCGCAATGGCCGCCAGGTCATGCCAATGACGCGCGTACCGTTCGCCGCGTATCCGTCCCTGCGCACAGTAGACGTGCGCAGCAGTTGCCTTTTCCCAGAAGGTGCGCGCCACGCTCATGACTAGGGGTCTAGCAGTCGGGAATGAAACATCCTCGACATGTCCCTCCATGTCGCAGGCAACGGGCAGCGCCTGATGCGGCTCACCGGTAGCGCGGGCACCGAATTCCAGCGTCACGACCGTTCGAACATAGCCGCTGCCGGGCTTGAGCGTGGGGTAGTGCAGCAGCAGTTTGTCGTTGTCCTCGCCACCCATTTCCAGCCGTGCGTGCAATTGGTCTCGCGCGAGCGCGGCTTCGATGATGGGGCGCACCTTCGTGGCGATCCACTCGGGCAAGCGCTCCCGCACGGTGCGCGTCCATTTGCTCGCCTGGCTCCGGCTCGATGGCAGAAAGCCATCGCCGCCGATCAGGTCCGGAATGAGCTTGCGGATGTCGTACGTGAGGTCGATGTCCTCGGAGAAGCGGTCGATG
>WBZX01000311.1_pt1 | contig 47028 bp, 44 predicted proteins | sample 5204211 | NCBI WGS metagenome assembly WBZX01 (sample SAMN12344362, study PRJNA552823) | activated sludge metagenome | biome: Activated sludge suspended growth; feature: Nitrification reactor; material: Wastewater; isolation source: activated sludge from nitrification reactor of wastewater...
CAGTTCGATCAGCGTAAAACCCTTTTGAATAGCTTTCATAACCAACTCCTAAAAAATTAGAAAATTAACATCCAAGCGTGGACAACCCGCTGATCGTTGCCGCCGTATTGGGCGCCGTCGGTTGGGTATAGGTAAAGAAACACGTGGCGGGCGTGGTTGCACCAATCACACCGAAGGTAGCCACGCCACCGGCCACCGTGTAGGTATACCCTTCAGCCTGCAAATCGGCGGCGGTCGGGTTAAAGACACCGGTCAGCCCGGCCATCGACAGAATGCCTGCCGTTCCGATGGCCGTCACCGCAGGATAGGCGTAGACCATATTGACCAGCCCGCTTTCGGTACACACCGTCCCGACGGGTCCGGTCACGTTATCGGCAGTGCCACCGCCGGCACAGGCTGCGGTATCGGCAATGCCGGCACGCGAAAAGGCAGTGGCATGAACCAGTGCGGATGCCGCGGAAACGCTGCCCCGTGCCGCCTGCAACTTGGCAATGCGCGCGTCGCGCTGCAAATTGACAAAACGCGGCAAGGCGACAGCAGCCAGAATCCCGAGAATGATGATGACCACGATCAGCTCGATCAATGTAAAGCCGAGCTGCCCTCGTCTGTCGAAAATGGATTTTTTGTTCATATCTTCAATATCGGCTGAGAATTTTAATACTTTAGACATATTAAGCCTCCATCTCAAGTTTTATTATTGCTGGTCCTCAAGACGCAGCAGGCCAACGCCCGCCACGACTGCTTTCTGGCTATCCACATTGACGTCGCGACTCAGCCTGAATCTTGCCCGATGCCCGTCCCGAAACCGGTAAACCAGTTCCTTGGCGCCGCGTTCAAAATACCAGACCGACTTCTCAGCGGGCACACCGTCCACTTCGCCCAGATAGTTTGCCGGGCGATTGGCCACCCAGTCGATCGGATTTTCGCTCCTGGGCAACTCGCCGCCAAACGTCTCGCGATGCGCCACGACCTCAATCAACCCCATCCGAATTGCTGCGACATCTGCCTGCAATCCAGCCTCATCCAGTTCGTTTCGTGCGGCATCCAGTGACCGTAACAGCACCAGCGCCAGAATACTGATCAGGATGACGACAATGGCAAATTCGTAGTAGCGCCGCATGGTCGCATCATCGCTTGATGGCGACCTTGCCAAGGTCCCACATGGGCAGGAAGATACCCAAGGCCAGTATCAGCACCAGCACACCGAGACAGACGATCAAGATCGGCTCGATCTGCTGGCCCAGCGTCTTCAATTCGTACTCGACTTCACGTTGATACATTTGGCCGACTTCTTCCAGCATGTCGTCCAATGCACCGGATTCCTCACCCACCGATATCATCTGGAGCACGACCGGCGAGAAGAATCCGGAGGCAATGGCAGAGCGGACCACACTTTCACCACGCTCAACGGTATCGCGCATACCTTCGATCTTGGCGGCGATATAGCTGTTATCGACGGTTTGCGACGAATTGGTCAGCGCCTGCATGACCGGGACACCACTACGCATACCGAGTGCGAAGCTGCGGGCAAAGCGGGCCATGGCGGCCTTGCGGACAATCTTTCCGGCAATCGGAAAACGCAGCAGCATGGCTTCCCATTGCATGCGCCCGGCCGCTGTTCCCACCCAGGTTCGAAATGCAAAGACAGCTACGACAATACCCACCAGCATGGCCGGCCACCAGGCCACCATGAAATTGGAGAAGCCGAGCAAAAGTCGCGTCATCAGCGGCAACTCCGCACCAAAGCCTTGAAATACCTTGGCGAAAGCGGGGATGACGAACAGGTTGACAACGATAATGGCAGCCGCCATGGCTATCACCACGAACATCGGGTAGCGCAGGGCCGATTTCACCTGCTCGCGCATGAAGCGCTCGAATTCGAGGTGATCAAACAGGCGCAGGAAAATCTCGTCCAGCAGGCCAGTGGCTTCGCCGACCCGAACCATGGATATATAGAACGGGTTGAAAATCTTGGGATGCCGCGCCAGCGAAACTGATAATTCTCGCCCGGCCTCCAGGCTCTCACGTACATCGCGAATCACTTCCTTCATCGCCGGATTGGTTGCCGATTCCTGCAGGCCGGTCAAGGCGCGCATGATCGGCACGCCGGCCTTGAGCAAGGTATGAATCTGCCGCGAAAAGAGCAGGATATCGATGTGTTCGACCTTCGGCTTGAAGAAGGTCAGGCCGCCATGATCACCGGATTTTGCCCGGGCTGACGTCTCGGTAATCGAAATGGGCGTAATGCCACGGCCGAACAGGACATCGGCCACGCCGCCAGACGACGCGCCTTCCAGCACGCCCTCGATCAGCTTGCCGCCACCATCACGTCCCTTGTAGGCAAAGTTGGCCACGCCCGCTTAGTCCTCGAACTGGTTGCTGACCCGCATGGCCTCGCTCACCGTCGTCTTGCCTGACAACACAAGGCGAACCGCATCACGCCGCAAGGTTTCACCAGCCATCTGCTGGCGGGCCGTACGCATGAATTCACCAGGGTCATCATGATTGATGGCCTCGACCACCGAATCGCTCATTTCGAGGAATTCATACACCCCGGTTCGCCCCTGATAACCGGTATTGGCGCAATGAGCGCAGCCACGCCCATGGTGGAATGCATGCTTGTCGACCTGATCGCCCAGTTCGTAACGCAACCATTCGTGCTCATTGGGCGTCAGCGTGTAGGCATCGCGGCAATTGCCACAGATCACGCGAACCAGACGCTGGGCAATCACCATATGCACGGACAACGCGACCATGTAACGCGGCACGCCCATGTCGAGCAGGCGGATCGGCGTCGACACGGCATCGTTGGTGTGCAGCGTCGATAGGACGAGGTGGCCGGTCATGGCGGCACGCATGCCGATTTCGGCGGTTTCCTGGTCGCGCATTTCGCCAATCAGCACGATGTCCGGATCCTGACGCAACACCGTACGAAGAACGCGTGAAAAAGAAAGATCGATCTTTTCATGGACCTGCACCTGATTCAGGCCACCGAGCCGATATTCGACAGGGTCTTCGACGGTAATGACCTTTTTTTCCGGACTGTTCAGTTCGTTCAAGGCAGCGTAGAGCGTGGTCGTCTTGCCGGAGCCGGTCGGGCCGGTCACCAGCACCATCCCGCTCGGCCGCTTCAGGGCGTGGCGGAAGCGTTCGAGGACGCGTTCGGGCATGCCGATCCGATCCAGTTCAAGCAAGCCGGTATTCTGGTTCAACAGACGCATGACCACCGATTCGCCAAACTGCGTCGGCAAGGTGGAGATACGAACATCCACCGGGTTGCCGCGCACCTTGATATTGAAACGGCCGTCCTGCGGCAGGCGCTTTTCGGAAATATCGAGGCCGGACATCAACTTCAGGCGCAGGGCCACGGCCGACGAAATTTTGGCGTCGGCCTCTGTCTGGATGTGCAGCACACCGTCGATCCGGAAGCGAATGCGCAGGGCTTTTTCCTGCGGCTCGAAATGGATGTCGGATGCGCGCAAACGCATCGCTTCCTCGAACACTGTCTGCAGCAACTTGACGACCGGCGCGTCCTCGGCGCCGGGGTTGAGGCCGAGCAGGTCACCAAATTCAATCGGCACGTCGCCGAGTTCGGCCGTCAGCTCCTTGGCTAGGCCGGTAATCTGTTCACCACGGTGATAAACACGATCAACCATGGCCAGCAACTGGCTTTCGGTCACCACGGCAAGATCGATTTCCCGGCGAACCAGACGGGTGATTTCGTCGTAGGCCTGCAAGTCAGTCGGATCCGCCATGCCGATTTGCAGGCGGCCATCCGGCAACTGATCGAGAACCAGCGCACGGAAACGACGTGCCGGCGCCTCGGGCAGCAGTTTGATCAGATCAGGCTTGGGGGTAAAACTGTTGAGGTCAACGAAGGGAATCCGCAACTGCCGGGCCAAGGCCTGCGAGATACCCGCCTCGGTGACGTAGCCGCTCTCGACAAAAACCCGACCGAGCTTGCGCCCGGTCCGTTTTTGCTCATCAAGGGCAATTTTCAGTTGTTCCTCGGTCAGCAGGCCCTGCTGTATCAGCAGGTCGCCGAGGCGGACTTTTTGCGGGGGGGGCATCCCGACCTCCAAAACACCTTAAGAAACTGCGTTAACAATATGAAGTAACGGCTTAAGTTTCCACAGTAGACGTTTTTTGATGCCCCGACAAGCTGCCAGACCGTGGCCTGTCAGTAAACAGTTGGCATCAGCGGTGCCGACTACCCGTGCGGTGTTGCTGCGGTCCACCCGGTTTTTGGCCGGTTTTGGGTGTTTGCGGACGCCCCTGCTGCGGCTTGCGCGGACCACGCGGCGGTTGAACCGGGCGCGGCGCTGCGTGGGCGGATTGTTCGAAACCGGGGATGACGATCCGTTCCAGCGACCGCTTGATCAGCTTTTCAATATCTTTCAATTCGCCACGTTCGTCATGGCAAACCAGCGAGAGCGCTTCACCTTCCATGCCGGCACGACCCGTGCGGCCGATGCGGTGCACATAATCTTCCGCGATGTTCGGCAGCTCGTAATTGATGACGTAGGGCAGCGCATCGATATCGATGCCGCGCGCCGCGATATCCGTGGCCACCAGCGCAACCAGCTTGCCTTCCTTGAAATCGGTCAGGGCGCGCGTCCGGGCGCCCTGCGACTTGTCACCATGGATGGCGGCTGACTTGATACCGGCCTTGTCCAGCGTTTTGGAGAGCGCATCCGCACCGTGCTTGGTGCGGGCAAAAACCAGCACCTGATGCCAGCCACGGGTTTGGAACAGGTGACACAGCAGTTCTTTTTTCTTTTCGCGATCCGTTTCGATGACGCGCTGAGTCACTGTCTCGGCAGCCGTATTGCGTGCGGCAACATCGACTGACGCAGGATTGTTGAGCAGGCCGGCGGCCAGTTCGCGGATATCCGGCGAGAAGGTGGCAGAGAACATCAGGTTCTGGCGCTGCTTGGGCAACAAGGCGATGATCTTGCGAATGTCGCGGATGAACCCCATATCGAGCATGCGGTCGGCTTCATCGAGGACGAAGATTTCAATCTTTGACAGGTCAACCGTGCGTTGCTGCACGTGATCGAGCAAGCGACCCGGGGTGGCAACGAGCACATCGACACCGCGACGCAGGTTGGCGATCTGCGGGTTGATGCCGACGCCACCAAAGACCGCCAGCGACGTGACCGGCAAATGCTTGCCGTAGGTGCGGACACTCTCCTCAACCTGGATGGCCAGTTCGCGCGTCGGCGTCAGGACTAGGACACGCGGCGTCCGGGAAACGCGCGCCAGGCGCTCGCCGCTGAACAGACGGTGGAGGATGGGCAGCGTGAAGCCGGCGGTCTTGCCCGTACCGGTTTGCGCGGTCGCCATCAAGTCGCGGCCAGTCATCACGGCAGGAATCGCCTGCTGCTGGATGGGCGTCGGCGTGTCGTAACCTTGATCGGCAACGGCGCGCAGGAGTTCGGCCTTGAGGCCGAGATCGGAAAAATGCATGGGAATCCTTGAATAAAGCCCGACCCGACGGGTCAGGGAGCGACAGCGAGGGTCAGGAGAAACCGGATGTCGATTTTGGGCATTTTTTCCGGTTGACCGTGGAAATGCCCTGCGCCGGTTGTTGCGCCCCCTCGCTGGCGGCGCGTAAAAATTCAGACGTTAAATCTGGCTCAAACCCCGTTCGAGGTCGGCCTGCAAATCCTCTACTGCTTCGAGGCCGACCGCGACACGCAGAAGGCCTTCGTTGATGCCGGCTGCAGCCCGCGCTTCCGGGGAAATGCGGCCGTGCGTGGTGGACGCCGGATGGGTGATGGTGGTTTTGGTATCGCCGAGATTGGCTGTAATGGACAGCAGCTGGCAATTATCGACCACCTGCCAGGCTTCCTCGCGACCACCCCGGACTTCGAAGGCAACAATGGCGCCGCCGGATGTCTGTTGAGTCTTGGCAAGTTCATGCTGTGGATGCGAAGGCAGGCCCGGATAAAAAACACGCGCCACTTTGGGATGGCCTTCCAGCCAGCCGGCCAGCCGAGCAGCACCCGCCGATTGAGCATCGACGCGCAACTTGAGCGTTTCCAGGCCTTTGAGCAAGACCCAGGCATTGAAAGCAGACAGCGTCGGCCCCGCCGTGCGCAGATATTTGAATACCTCTTCCGTCAGCTTCCTGGCACCACACACCGCCCCCCCCAATACGCGGCCCTGGCCGTCGAGGAACTTGGTGGCTGAATGGATGACCAGATCGGCGCCCATATCCAGCGGACGTTGCAAGATGGGTGAGCAGAAACAGTTATCGACGGCAACCAGTATGCCCTTGGCGTGGGCAATAGCGACCAGCGCCCGAATATCGGCAATTTCCGTTAATGGATTTGACGGCGTTTCCAGGAAGAACAGCTTTGTTTCCGGCCGAATAGCCGCTTCCCACGCGGCCGGATCGGTATGCGACACGAAGGTCGTGGTGATGCCGGTACGCGACAGGATGTTGGAAAACAAATTCACGGTGGCACCGAACAAGCTGTTCGACGCCACAATATGATCGCCCTGCTGCAGGTGCGCCAAGATGGCCGCCATGATTGCCGACATGCCGCTGGCAGTAGCTACGCAATCCTCGGCACCTTCGAGCGCGGCGAGACGTTCCTCGAACATGGTAACGGTCGGGTTGGAAAAGCGGGCGTAAACGTTCCCTTCTTCTTCACCGGAGAAGCGTCTGGCCGCCTGCGCAGCGCTCTTGAAGACAAAGCTGGAGGTGAGATACAGCGCTTCGGAATGCTCGCCAAACTGACTGCGTTCCTGACCAGCCCGAACGGCAAGGGTTTCCGGACGAAATTTAGGTGATTCAGACATCAGTCCTGCCCATCCGTGGCGAGTTGCAAGACGAGTTGCTGAGAAGCCTTGCCATCCCCATCGTCATCGCTTTTGGAACTTTTGCCGGAGCGCTTGCCCTCGACTGCATCGAGATAGTAATCATCAATATCCCCCGTGATGTAGCAACCGTCGAAACAGGATGCGTCAAACAGAGTCAAATCCTCGCGCAGCGACGTGACCGATTCCTTCAGTGCATCGATATCCTGATAAACCAGTGCATCGGCGCCGATTTCGGCAGCAATCTCGTCACCGGTGCGGCCGGTAGCGATCAGTTCGGCTCGCGTCGGCATGTCAATCCCATAGACATTGGGGAAACGCACCGGCGGCGCGGCCGAGGCGAAATAGACCTTGACCGCACCTGCCGCCCGCGCCATATCAACAATCTCGCGACTGGTCGTACCGCGGACAATCGAATCATCGACCAGCAACACGCGCTTGCCCTTGAATTCCTGGCCGACGGTATTGAGCTTCTGGCGTACAGACTTCCGGCGCATGGCCTGACCCGGCATGATGAAGGTTCGGCCGACATAGCGGTTCTTGACAAAGCCCTCGCGGAACGGGATGCCCAGCACCTGCGCCAGTTGCATGGCTGACGGGCGACTGGAGTCCGGAATGGGAATAACGACGTCGATCTCATCAACCGGAATGAACTTCTTGACCTTCTCGGCCAGCTTTTCACCCATGGCCAGACGCGATTCATAGACAGAAACGCCGTCAATGACCGAATCCGGGCGAGCCAGATAGACATATTCAAAAATGCATGGCGCGAACATCGGTTGCTGCGCGCACTGGCGGCTATGAAACTGGTAATTGAAATCAATGAATACGGCTTCACCCGGCTCAATGTCACGAACCATCTTGAAACCCAGCGTATCGAGCGCAACGGATTCGGAAGAAACCAGATACTCCATGCCTTCAGGCGTTTCGTTCTGACCATAGACCAGCGGACGAATACCGTGCGGGTCGCGGAAGGCAAGCAGCCCGTAACCGGCGATCAGGACAACCACCGCGTAGGCACCGCGGCAACGGCGATGTACGCCCCCCACCGCCTGGAAAATGGCATCGACATCGAGTTCGTAGCCATGCGCAGCTGATTGCAGTTCGTGTGCCAAGACATTCAGCAGCACTTCCGAATCGGAGTTGGTATTGATGTGCCGGCGATCAAGTCGGAACATCTCGCCCTTCAACTGATCCGCGTTGGTCAGATTTCCGTTGTGTCCCAGCACAAGTCCAAACGGCGAATTGACATAAAACGGTTGCGCCTCGGCAAAGTTGTAGGCAGAACCGGCGGTCGGGTAACGAACATGGCCAATACCGCAGTTGCCGGGCAAAGCGCGCATGTTGCGGGTGCGGAAGACGTCGCGAACCAGCCCCGGCCCTTTGTGCAGGTGGAAGGTGTTGCCCTCGGCAGTCGCAATACCTGCCGCATCCTGGCCGCGATGCTGAAGCACCATCAAACCATCATAAAGCAGTTGATTGACTGGCGTTGTCGCCATTACACCCAAGATCCCGCACATAGCTTTTTCCGCCTAACTAAATCGAATTCGTTTTGCCAAATCGTCCGGCAACCATGACTTGGTGGCGAGAACAATTGTTTCAAGGGGTGCCGACAGCATCGCGTTCTGCCACCAAGGCTGAGTCGGCGCAGAAGTCATGCCGCCCAGTCCGACCAAGACCATGCACACCAGCACACCACGGACCAGACCGAAAATCATGCCAAGTATGCGATCGGACATGGACAAGCCCAAGGCCTTGACCATGCTGCGTACGACCATACTTAACAAGGACATCGTCACCAGCACACCGACAAAAATCGCCACACACCCTGCCAGCGTTCGCAAAGCCGGATCAGACAAACCGGCAAATACGGCTCGTCCGACCGGCGCACCGAACTCCACTGCAGCAAAGATTGCTGCAATCCAGGCCAGCAAGGCAATGATCTCGCCGACCACACCGCGCCAAAGGCCAAACAATAGCGAGATGCCGACAATACCGATTACAGCGTAGTCAAAACCGGTCATGGCTTGGCCGACACCACCCCCGAAACGCCAACGCGCTTCATTTTCGCCAGCGCCTTGTCGGCCGCGTCACGATTGGCGAACGGTCCGGCTCGAACGCGTGTCTTTTTGCCCTGCGGCGTATTCAGCGGCTCAGTGAAGGTCTTGATGCCCAGTTCGGTCAGTTTGGCCTTCACCATCTTGACGTTCGCCTCATTGGAAAATGCCCCGATCAGTACCAGATATTCTCCACCCTTGGCGGCGGGCTTTGCTTCAGCAGTTTGCCCGGCCAAAATCGCGGCGGCACGCTTTGCGTCATCGGCATTTGGTTTTTCAGCAGTCTTGTCCGAAGGCTTCACCGCAGGCTTGGCAACCGGCTTTTCAGGATTTTTTTCCTGAGTCTTTTCGGATTTTGTGACCGGCTTGTCCTCTGATTTTTCGACATGCCTGTCATTGGAGCTTGCGTCCTTGACTGACTCCAGGATTCTGGCGGTTGGTTTGACGGGCGTCTCTGCAACAGACTTGGCCCCAATGTCGACAGGCAATTTATTTTGCGCTGATGCCTCTACCGGCTTGTCACTGCTTCGCTCGATGGGCGCGCCGGCAAACTTGGGCGCAAAGGGCTTTTCGTCCTGACCCGGAATGCGAATTTCAACGTCCTGCACTGCCTGGCGAGGCTCGTGATCCATCACCATGGGCAGCACTACTGCGACCACGGAAACAAAGAAAACAGCCCCCACCAAGCGGCGGCGGGCACGTTTTTTTAGGGGCAACTGGGCGTCGTTGTCGTCCATGACTAGGGCTTTTTCCGAAGCGCTTCAAGCGCACCGGCTACCGTGTAGAAGGAACCAAAGGCCAAGATTCTATCACTTTCAGACGCCCTTCCCTTGGCTGCTTGCATTGCCTCGGCAGGAGAAGCATGTTTTACGATCTCGCCCCCCAGTCCTGAATCACCAATGATCCTTGCCAGGTAATCAGCAGAACTGCCGCGAACGCCAGCGATTGTTGCCACATGCCAATAGTCGACCTTGTCCTTCAGTGGTGCCAGCGCACCAACGATATCCTTGTCATTCAACATGCCGACAACGGCATAGGTGCGGTCAAAAAACCCCATGCTCGACAGATTGTCGGCCAGCACCCGAATTGCCTGGGGGTTATGCCCGACATCGAGAACGATGGCCGGCTTGCCCGGCACCACCTGGAAACGTCCCGCCAGTTCCGTTTCAATCAACCCGGGCCGAATGGCCTGCATGGTCACCGGCAAGCGGTTTCCCAGCGCCTCAAGGGCTGCCAGCGCCACAGACGCATTGTAAAGCTGTGTCGGGCCACGCAGCCCTGGATACGCCAAGGCGCGCTTGATCAGTTGGGGGCCGGAACGGCACCACCAGCGCCATTGCAGGCGATTTTCATTGGTTTCCGCACTCGGCCGCTCGAAGCCGAAATCGCGACCAATCAGACGCAGGTCGGCTCCGATGGCTGCGGCGTGGTCGAGGAGCGTTTGGGGTGGATTCGGATCGGCACACAGCGCCGGCTTTCCTGTGCGAAAAATACCCGCTTTCTCAAAACCGATGCTGTTGCGATCGGGGCCCAGCCAGTCGGTATGATCAAGCGCTACTGTCGTCACAATGGAGACATCCGGTTCGTAGGCATTGACCGCGTCAAGCCGCCCGCCCAGACCCACCTCGAGAATGACGGCCTCGACACTGGCCTCAGCAAAAACCTCCCATGCGGCCAGTGTGCCAAATTCAAAATAGGTCAGTGCTATGTTGCCGGCCTTTTGCCGCGCAGCTTCGACCCGGGCAAAAGCCGCACACAAGACCTCGTCGCCCGCAGATACACCGTTCAAGCGAACGCGTTCGTTATACACCATGAGATGCGGCGAGGTGTAGCAGCCCACCTTATAGCCGGCACGGTCGATGATGTTTTCCAGATAGGCACAGGTCGAACCTTTGCCATTGGTGCCACCGACGATGATGACCGGGCAATGCTGAGTCTGCCCGAGCACGTCCTTGACCAGGCGAATCCGGTCAAGGCCCAGTTCGATGCCGGCCTGCCCTTTGGGGTGCAGGCCTTCGAGATGGGCCAGCCAATCTTCCAGCGTCTTCAAGCGATTGCCGGCAATTTTTGCAGCAGCGCTAGAACCCTTGCTACCTGGTCGCGCAATTCGCGACGATCGACGATCATGTCGATCGCCCCTTTTTCCATGATGAACTCGGAACGCTGAAACCCTTCCGGCAAGGTCTCGCGGACGGTTTGTTCGATAACGCGCGGACCAGCAAAGCCAATCAGGGCCTTGGGCTCGGCAATCACCACATCTCCCACGAAGGCAAATGAAGCCGAAACGCCACCCATTGTCGGATCAGTCAGAATCGAAATAAAGGGCTGACCAGCCTCGGAAAGCTTGGTCAACGCCGCCGTTGTCTTGGCCATCTGCATCAGCGAAAAAAGGCCTTCCTGCATGCGAGCGCCACCAGAGGCGGTGATACAGATAAAAGGCATTTTGTGCTCAACAGCGGTCTGTACGCCGCGCACAAAGCGTTCGCCCAGTACCGAACCCATCGAGCCGCCCATGAATTCAAACTCAAAAGCAGCTGCAACGACCGGCATGTTCTTGATGGCGCCCTGCAGCACGACCAGTGAATCGGTTTCGCCAGTCGCCTCGTTGGCTTCCATCAGGCGATCCGGGTAGCGCTTGGAGTCCTTGAACTTGAGGCTGTCGACCGGAACGACTTCAGAACCGATCTCGAAACGCCCCTCTGCGTCGAGCAGCAGATCAAGGCGCTGTCGGGAGTTCAGACGATTATGGTGCCCACACTTGGGACAAACCTGCAGGTTGTTTTCAAGGTCAGTCGCATAAAGCACCGCCTCGCAGGACGGGCATTTGCTCCACAATCCCTCAGGCAGGCTTCCACGGCGCTGAGGGCCTTGTTCGCGCTTGATCTTGGGGGGCAGCAGTTTGGTCAACCAGCTCATTTTTTCACCTCATCCACGCCACGACGAATATCTGCCACCAAGGCTTTCACATTGGCACAGGCGGATTCCGCCGTCGATTTTTCAATTTCTTCGATAATCCGGCTGCCAACGACAACCGCGTCGGCAATACCAGCAATGCGTGCCGCAGTCGACGCGTCACGGATACCAAACCCCACCCCGACCGGCAAGCCGGTCTTTTCGCGAATCTGCGGCAGGCGCTCGGCCACTGCATCAACATTGAGCGCGCCGGAGCCGGTGACACCGGCGAGTGACACGTAATAGACGTAGCCGCTGGCAATTTCTGCAACCTGAGCGATACGCGCCGCGGTTGATGTTGGCGCCAGCAGGAAAATGGGATCCATACCATTGGCCTTCATGGCGGCGCCAAAACTGGCTGCCTCTTCCGGCGGGTAATCGACTACCAGCACGCCATCAACGCCTGCCTGAGCGGCAGCCATGGCGAATTTCTCCAGCCCCATCGCCTCAATCGGATTGGCGTAGCCCATGAGAACGACCGGCGTCCTGAGATCGGTTTTACGGAATTCAATAACCAGCTGGAGCACCTTGCGCAACGTCATGCCTTTGGCCAGGGCACGTTCGGAGGCACGCTGAATGGTCGGGCCATCGGCCATCGGGTCGGAAAACGGTACGCCCAGTTCGATGACATCGGCGCCTGCATCGACCAACGTATGCATTAGCGGCAGGGTCAACGCGGCATCGGGATCACCTGCCGTAATGAAGGGGATCAGCGCCTTGCGGCCTTCGCCATTGAGGCGGTCAAAAGCAGACTTGATGCGCGACATCAGAAGACAATCCCGGATTTTTCGGCCACGGTATGCATGTCCTTGTCACCACGACCAGAGAGGTTGACCAGCAAAATCTTGTCCTTGGCCAGCGTTGGCGCCAGCTTGGCCGCATAGGCAAGCGCGTGGCTGGACTCCAGCGCCGGAATGATGCCCTCAATGCGACACAAGGTATGAAAGGCGGCCAGCGCTTCGCTGTCGGTCACCGGCTGATATTCCGCACGCCCCAAATCCTTCAGCCAGGCGTGCTCCGGACCGACGCCCGGGTAGTCAAGGCCGGCCGACACCGAATGCGTCTCGATGATCTGGCCGTCTTCATCCTGCAGCAGATAGGTGCGGTTGCCGTGCAGCACACCGGGGACCCCAGCGGTCAGAGAAGCTGAGTGGCGACCGGTTTCCATGCCGTCACCCGCAGCTTCGACGCCGATCAGGCGGACGCCCTCAACATTGATGTACGGGTAAAAAATACCCATGGCATTGGAACCACCGCCAACGCAGGCAATGACTGCATCCGGCTGGCGGCCGGTCATTTCCGGCATCTGGACCAAACATTCCTCGCCGATAATCTTCTGGAAGTCACGAACCAGCATCGGATACGGGTGCGGGCCGGCGACCGTGCCAATGATGTAGAACGTATTGTGGATGTTGGTGACCCAGTCACGCATCGCTTCGTTGAGCGCATCCTTCAGCGTCTTGGAACCTGACTCCACCGGCACGACAGTGGCGCCCAGCAACTTCATGCGATAGACATTTGCCGCCTGGCGCCTGACGTCCTCGCTACCCATGTAAACCACACACTCCATCCCATAGCGGGCGGCAACGGTGGCGGTAGCGACACCGTGCTGGCCAGCGCCGGTTTCGGCGATCACGCGCGGCTTGCCCATGCGCTTGGCAAGCATGGCCTGACCAATACAGTTATTCACTTTGTGGGCACCGGTATGGTTCAGGTCTTCACGCTTCAGGTAGATCTGCGCACCACCCAGCATTTCGGACCAGCGCTTGGCGTGGTAGACCGGCGACGGGCGACCGACGAAATGCTTCAATTCGTATTCATATTCGGCACGGAATGCGGGATCAACCTGCGCTGCAGCGTAGGCTTCCTTCAGTTCATCGAGCGCGCCAAACAGCGTCTCGGCCACGAAGACACCACCGTAGGGACCAAAATGGCCCTTGGCATCGGGGAAGTTATATTGACTCATCAGCTTTCCGTACAGCCGCCACAAAGGCAGCGATTTTTTGGTGATCCTTGATACCCTTGCCCATTTCCACCCCCGAAGAGACATCAACAGCCACCGGCCGCACACGTTCAATGGCGTTACCCACATTGTCCGCCGTCAAGCCACCTGACAGCACCAGAAATCCTGGCAGGTTTGGCGGAATCAGCGTCCAGTCGAAAACATGGCCACCCCCGCCATAGCCCTCCACGAAGGCATCCAGCAACAAACCCCGGGCACCGGGAAACGAGCCAGCGAATTCTACCAGATCAAGACCGGGCCTCATTCGCGCCGCCCGCAGATAAGGCCTTGAAAACTGGCGGCAATAGGCTTCGTCTTCGTCACCATGGAATTGCAGGACATTGATCGGCACGGCATCACATGCCGCCCGAACCAGTGCCGGCGGCTCATTGACAAACAGGCCAACCACGTCAACAAAGGGCGGAATTCGTCTGGCGAGCGCTGCCGCGCGGTCCGGCGCAACATAACGCGGGCTGGGCTGATAGAAAACAAAGCCAATCGCATCAGCGCCAGCAGCGACGGCGGCGTCGACATCTTCTTCACGGGTCAGCCCGCAAATCTTGATTCGGGTTTTCATAAATTCTACTGTTCTGCGGTCAACCGGAAAAAACAGCCAAAAACAAAATTTTCATTCGCTTCAGGATATTGCTCAGATTTCATCATTTCATCAATCCATCGAGAAAGTCATCCGCAAGGTCCGGCAAACCCCAGTGTGATTCATAAACCGGCCCACGAAAATACAAACCGTCCGGAGAAAATGTGGGGGCCGCCGCCTTGCGGTCCTTTGCTCGCAACAGTTCATCCACCCAGGTCGCGGCGTGACTGCCCTTTCCGATGGCAACCAGTGTCCCCACCAGATTGCGCACCATGTGATGCAAAAATGCACTCGCCTCAAAATCAAAAACAAACATATTCCCGCATTGCCGCACCGATGCAGATGCCATGGTCTTGATTGGCGACTTGGCCTGGCATTGAGCCGCGCGGAAAGCAGAAAAATCATGCTCCCCATACAGGCGACTGCAGGCCTCCTGCATGGCCGCCAGATCGAGCGGCCCATGAAACCACCCCACGCGACCGTGCCAAAGTCCTGGTCGTTGCGGACGATTCAACAGCAAGTAGCGATAGCGCCGTCCGCGTGCACTGAACCGGGCGTGAAATGCATTATCAACCGGCTGCGCCCAGCGCACCGCGACACCGTCCGGCAAATGGGCATTGACACCGCGCACCCAAGCCGTCAGCGGGCGATCGATCGACACATCAAAATGCGCCACCTGATGCGTCGCATGCACGCCAGCATCGGTCCGCCCAGCGCACAGCACGCCGATCGGAGTTCCGGCAATTTCCCGCAGCGCAGACTCCAGCGCATCCTGCACCGTGCCGCCGCCCGCCTGACTTTGCCAACCTCGAAAGGCAGTGCCGCAATACTCGATCCCCAATGCAATCCTCACCACAGCACGACCCCCATTAATCCAGCACAGGCTGCCACAACCCACAGCGTGTCTCGCCGCGTCCATGGCATCAAACTTAGATAGATGAATTCACGCCCATCAGTCACCTGAGGCTCGCCGATCAACATTCTTTTCCACGCACCTCTGGCTGGCGGGGTTTGCAGATTTTCCAAGACCAGAGACAGCCTGACAACGATCCGCTCAACATCCAGCCCCGCCCTGTGCAGCGGCCGCAAAAGCCCCCACAGGCCGGCGACCATCCCATCATGCCCGAGCCGCACGAATACCCACGCGAGACAAACCAGAATGGCCAGCAAACGTACCGCCTGCAGATTAGCCTCGGAAATCCCTTCGTAGGTAGGCGCCCAGGCGACATCTAGAAAAGCTTCTCCTGGCGTGTTGAAGGCAAGAATCAACCACAAGGTCAGCAGCAGCCAGCGTGCACGTCGAGTGAAAGCCACCCACCGACTCGCTGCCGCCGGCGCGTTCAGTAACAGACAGGCACAGAGCAAAGCCATCCCCGCATAGCCGACATACTGAATGCCGATGACTGCAGCAAGCCAGAGAATCAAAGCGCTAGAAGGATGCAAACTGAGGCCCCAAAATGCACACAGCCCCTTGCGGGGCCATGTGCCAATCACGATTCGTAATTCTACTCGCCTATCCGACTTAGAATCGTGCGTGCCTGCTCAACCAGATCCACGGGGCCTTCGCCAACCACCTCCTGAAGCAGTTCGCGCGCGCCCTCCAAGTCACCCATTTCCTCATAGGCCTTGGCCAGATCAAGCTTGGTATTGACTTCTTCCCATTGCTCATTGCGAACTGACGCCACCGCCGGCGCTTCTTCAGCTGGCAACGACTCCATCATCGGCTCATCCAACGAAGGAGCCTCGGTATGAACCAGGGTCTGCTCACCGTAGGATGGTGCTGCCGCAGGCGGCTCCGACAAATCGAGATTGATTGATCCGATATCGAATTCCGGCGTCCCCATCGGCTGGCCAAGGAACATGGAGTCCGTGAGCTTGACATCAAATTCCAGCGAATCCGTATCGACAACGCCGGCATTGACCACCGTGTCAGCCAGGTTCACGTCATCCGCTTCTTCGCCAAAAGTCAGGACATTGGTACTGACCAGTGTGTCGGTTCCAGACAGTTCATTGACCACCGTATTCGTCAATGGAGACTCATGATCCAACGCCGGCTCAGGCGACGCAGCCGGCTCCTCTGTCAGGCCGCCCAGGCCGCCCTCACCACCAACCCAGGTACTCAAACCAACGTCAGCCTCTTCGGACGATGGCAAGACCAAGGTTCCGGCGGGTGAAAAGTTAGGTGGCGGAACATCAGTATTTTCAAGCAGCGGACTATTGGCTACCGCCAGGTCGAAGTCCAAGCCACCGCTCGGGGGACTTTCCTCTACCGGCAGCACCGCAGCTACCGGCTCGGAATCTCCGCCAAAGTCAAAGTCCAAGGCATTGCTATCGTCAACCGTAACAACCGTATCAACAAAGGCATCTTTTTCGACAACGACAGGCTCTGGTTCATCGACAAAATCAGGCGCGATGGTTTCAACCCCCAGATCGAAATCAAGTGTCATGGCATCCGACCCAAGATCGGGCACCTGTGGCGCAGCCGCGTCAACCACCTGATCCGCAGCCGATTCCGCTGCTGTCGGAAGAATGTTCGTGTCTCGCTCAAATTCCGGGGTGAGTCCGGGAATTGGTGGCGTCTCATCTGAAACCGTCTGCTGAACAGGTTCCTCCTGAACGGAAACCAAAGGTGCTTCATCCAGGGCACTTGTCGCTACCACGGCAGGGGCATCTCGCCCACTGGATGTGGCGTACAACGGATTCTTAGGATCGAGACTCAAGCCAAGGGCCACTGCCTTTTCCCAATCCGGGCCGACGCCTGTCGTCTGCGTATACAACTCACCGGCCAGGGTTTCAAATTGCTTCACGCTACGGCGATTGGCGTAGATTTCAAGCAACTTGGCATGGATCGCAGTACGCTGAGGATCCTTCTGCAATGCCTCAAGAAGAATTTCTTCCGCTTGGGTATCGCGACCGTATGCCATGTACACGTCAGCCTCGGCGACCGGGTCGACTTCATCCGTATCAATCGTTCCTGGCCCGGTCTGACTAAACTCACCGGTCATGGGAGCTATGTTGCCGGTGTCGATACTCTGACCGCCCGTCATGCGAAATACCGAGTTTGGCCCCAGGCTGGATGGAACTGGCAGCGCAGTGGTTTCAACTGATGCGTTCTGGCTTCTACGACGCTTGACCAGGAAATAGCCAGCCAGCAAAGCCAGAATACCTGCACCACCCGCCACGGGCAGCGGGTCCTGCAGAAGAGAATCTACAAAGCCAGGCTCCTCGGGCGGCGGAGGCGGGGGCGGCGCCACCACTTTCGAGCGCTCTGGCGGCTTCGGAGACTCAGGCGCCTTGACCTCAGGCGGTTTCGACGCGGCAACCGCCGCCTCGGGTGCTTTCGGAAGTTCAGCGGCCTTGGGCTCAGCTGGCTTGACCGCTTCAACGGGCTTCGGTGGCTCGACCGGTTTTGCGGCCTCGACAACCTTGGGTTCTTCTTTCTTGGCGACCGGCTGCTGAAGCTCAGCGAGTTTCTGATTCTTCAACTCCAGCAACTTCTGCAATTCGTTAACGTTCTTTTCCAAGGATAGCAGGCGATCCTGCGCATCCTTGAGCGCCTTGTCCTTGGCAACCTGGTCGGCCATTTCGGACGCCTTGCCTGCAGCCCCACCCTTGCCCCCGCCGTCGGCCCGTGCAACCTTGACCTGATCCTTAGCCTGTTCGGCCGGTGCAACTTTCTCTTCGACTTTGGCCGTAATTTTGCCAGCAGCAGCCTGCCCTGAACCTGCCTCGTCCTTTGCCGCCATCTTCTCAGTCGTGGCCGCCAGTTTTTGCCGATAAGCTCTCCAGTCGCTTGCCTGCGCCACGTAAACTTTTTTTGCCTCAGCCGGTGATATTGCCTCGACTGCAGACTTTTCCGGCATATTCAGAATGGCGCCAGCCTTCAGGCGATTAACATTCTTTGCGATAAAAGCGTCCGGATTGTTCTGGAACAACCCCACCAGCATTTGCTCCAGCGAAACGCCATCGTATTGATTTTCTGCCGCAATCTTGCGCAACGTTTCCCCACGCTGCACAACACGACCACCGGAGGCATCGGGTTTCTGTTTTGGCTCAGCTGCTTTTGGCACCGGCGCCGGTGCCGGGCGAGGCATCGGCTTGACCGGCGTCTGCCTAAACTCCCCACCGCTTCCACCGCCGCGGACCGTATCAACGATGCGAGCCTCGGCTACCGGCCGTGATGACTGGGTCGCAGCGATTTCGGGCGGATCAAGCAAGAAGGTGTATTCGCGAACCAGGCGACCGGCCGGCCAATTCAACTCCACCAGGAAATCGAGGAATGGCTCATTGATTGGTTTTGCTGAGGTAACCTTGACCACCGACTGGCCATTCGGGCGTTTTTCAACGGCAAATCGCAGGTCCAGCAGAACGGAAGCGAAATCAACACCCGCCTGTTTGAATACGTCCTGCGGCGCGAGTCGTGCGGTCATGCCCGCGACTTCGTCCTTGGTGGCGCCAATATCGAGCTCCGCTCGCAAAGGCTGCCCAAGGCCGGACAAGACAGTGAGCTTCCCAAGGCCAGCTGCATCGGCAACCCAAGGAGCGAAAGATAAGCAAGATGCGACTGCAAGCGATGCAGCACGTTTCTTGAACTTGGAATTTTTAGTTTCGTTCACGGCGAAACCCTGAGCGTCAATTTTGGGAGTTTCAAATTAACATCATGTACTTAGCAATGCAAGCTAAACCCGCTTCTCATTGCCCATCTTTTGCAAATCTCCAACAAATAAAAAAACCGGGGTTTTCCCCCGGTTTTTTGCGAAAAACGCCTTAATCATGCATCGAGAAGAATACGCAACATGCGGCGCAGCGGCTCTGCGGCCCCCCACAGCAACTGGTCGCCGCAGGTAAAGGCAGCCAAATATTCCGGGCCCATGGCCATTTTGTGAAGACGACCAACTGGCACGCTCAGCGTTCCCGTCACGGCTGCCGGCGTCAGCTCGCGCTCCGAAATTTCGCGATCATTCGGTACAACCTTGGCCCAAGGATTGGCCTTGGCGAGCATGTCGCTGATTTCATCAAGCGGCACATCCTTCTTCAGCTTGATGGTCAGCGCCTGGCTATGACAACGCATGGCGCCGATTCGCACACACAGGCCATCAATCGGAATCGATCCGGCCGAGCGGAATGCTGGGCGACCAAGTATCTTGTTGCACTCGGCCCCGCCCTTCCATTCTTCCTTGGACTGGCCACCGTCGACCGGCACATCAATCCATGGAATCAAAGAGCCTGCGAGAGGCGTGTTGCGGAAATTCTTTTTCGGGAATGCATCTGACCGGATGGTTTCGGCGACTTTGCGATCAATGTCGAGAATTGCAGACGCAGGGTCAGCCAGCAGATCGGCCACGGATGAATGGATGGCCCCCATTTGGGAGATCAATTCACGCATGTTCTGAGCGCCAGCACCGGATGCAGCCTGATAAGTCATCGAGGTAGCCCATTCGATCAGGTCGTTCTGAAACAAACCACCGAGCCCCATCAGCATCAGCGAAACCGTGCAGTTGCCGCCGATCCAGTTCTTGCCGCCTTTAGCCAGCGAATCCTTGATGACATTCATGTTGACCGGATCCAGGACGATGACAGCATCATCCGCCATACGTAGCGCTGACGCTGCATCAATCCAGTGTCCGTTCCATCCGGCCGCACGCAGTTTGGGGAAGACTTCCTTGGTGTAGTCGCCCCCTTGGCAAGTAATGATGATTTCACATGCTTTAAGGGCGTCAATATTGGACGCATCCTGCAGCGGCAGAGAAGCCTCCTTGCCGCCGAGAACCGGTGCCTTGCCACCGGCTGCCGAGGTGGAGAAATACACTGGCTCGATGTAGGCGAAATCGCCCTCCTCGACCATGCGCTGCATGAGGACCGAACCAACCATACCGCGCCAACCAACCAGACCAACTTTCTTCATGTCATCACTCTCCGTGAAAAGTCTCTTTATTTTTTATAAGGCGGCCAGCACGGCATCGCCCATTTCCTTGGTACCGACCTTGTTCGTTCCTCGCTCGTAGATATCGCCAGTCCGATAACCTTGTGCCAACACTTTTTTGACCGCATTTTCGACGCGCAGTGCCTGCGCTTCAAGGCCAAAAGTGTAACGCAGCATCATTGCTGCCGACAGAATCGTCGCCAACGGATTGGCGATACCCTTGCCGGCGATGTCCGGGGCCGAACCATGCGATGGCTCATAGAGTCCCTTGTTCTTTTCGTCGAGCGAGGCGGACGGCAACATGCCGATCGAACCGGTCAGCATCGAAGCCTCGTCGGACAGAATATCGCCAAACATGTTGCCGGTAACCATGACGTCGAATTGCTTGGGCGCCTTGACCAACTGCATGGCAGCGTTGTCAACCAGCATGTGGCTGAGTTCGACGTCCGGGTAATCCTTGCTGATCTCAATCATCACGTCCCGCCAGAGCTGGGTGCACTCGAGAACATTCATCTTGTCGACCGAGCAGAGGCGCTTGTCCCGCTTTTGCGCGGCCTGGAAAGCAACGTGCCCGATTCGGCGAATTTCAGACTCGCTGTAAACCATCGTGTTGAAGCCGACACGCTCGCCATTTTCCTCACGAACGCCACGCGGCTGACCAAAGTAAATGTCACCGGTCAGTTCACGAATGATCAGAATGTCCAGCCCGGCCACCACTTCCGGCTTCAGTGTCGATGCATTGGCCAGTTCCGGGTAGAGAATGGCCGGCCGCAGATTGGCAAACAGATTCAGGTCCTTGCGAATGCCAAGCAGTCCTCGCTCCGGGCGTTTCTCACGCGGCAATGTATCCCATTGTGGTCCGCCTACCGCCCCCAACAGGATCGCATCAGCGGCACGGGCCAGCTTCTGCGTTGCCTCCGGGTAAGGATTGTCAGTCGCATCGACCGCACAACCACCCAGCAGGCCTTCCTCCATCTCGAATTTGAGATCAAGGGCCTTGAGTACGCGTACCGCTTCTGCGGTAATTTCCGGACCAATGCCATCACCCGGCAAAACACAGATTTTCATGTTTCTTCCTTATTACGCAAACAGCCAAGGCTGACTGATACGACGTTTCTCTTCAAATTCACGAATTTTCTCGGCATGGCGCAGCGTCAGGCCAATATCATCCCAGCCGTTGAGCAGGCATTCCTTGCGGAAGGCATCGATCTGGAAAGGGATGCCATAGCCATCAGGACGAATGACTGCTTGCGCCTGCAGGTCGACCACCACCTTATAGCCGGGCGTTACTTCGACCTGCTTGAACAGTGCCTCGACTTCCGCTGCAGGCAGCACGATGGGAACGATGCCATTCTTGTAGCAGTTGTTGAAGAAAATATCGGCAAATGATTCGGCAATGATGGCCTTGAAGCCAAAGTCGAGCAGCGCCCATGGCGCGTGCTCCCGCGAACTGCCGCACCCGAAGTTGGCGCGCGTCAGGAGCACCTGAGCACCTTGGTAGCGCGGCTGATTCAAGACGAAATTCGGATTTTTGGGGCGACCCGAAGCATCCTGCCCCGGCTGGCCGACATCCATGTAGCGCCACTCATCAAAGGCATTCGGGCCAAAACCGGAACGCTTGATGGATTTCAGAAACTGTTTTGGAATGATGGCATCGGTATCGACGTTATTACGGTCGAGAGGTGCCACCAACCCGTCGAGACGAACGAATTTTTCCATTTATTCCACCGCTTTCTGGACGGCTTCACCGCTCTTTTTGAGCGCACCGCCCACAGCTTCTCCGCCCTTGTGCAACGCACCGCCGACCGCTTCGCCCCCCTTCTGGAGAGCCTCGCCGGTCTTTTCGGCACCGATGGCGACATCCTTCTTGACGCCTTCTGCCGTATTGCAGGCTGCCAAGCCAAAAACCACGGCCACGATAAACAAGCTTTTCATGATCACAATCCTCGCTTACAGAACGTCGCGTACATCGGCAAAACGGCCCGCAATCGCGGCCGCCGCCGCCATTGCGGGACTTACCAGATGGGTTCGCCCGCCAGGACCCTGACGGCCTTCAAAATTGCGATTGGAGGTCGAGGCACAACGCTCGCCCGGCTCCAGACGATCAGCATTCATGGCCAGACACATGGAACAACCCGGCTCGCGCCACTCGAACCCGGCGGCGATAAACACCTTGTCCAGCCCCTCGGCCTCAGCCTGACGCTTGACCAGGCCGGAGCCCGGCACCGCCAGCGCCAACTTGACATTGGCGGCAACATGACGACCCTTGAGCACCGACGCAGCTTCACGCAGATCCTCGATCCGCGAGTTGGTGCAGGAACCGATGAACACCTTGTCGATTTTGATCTGGCTGATTGGCGTATTCGGATTCAGCCCCATGTATTGGAGCGCGCGCTCCATGCCCTCACGCTTGACCGGATCCGTCTGCTTGGCAGGATCGGGAACAATGGCATCAATGGCCACAACCATTTCGGGTGACGTACCCCAAGTCACTTGTGGGCGGATATCCTCTGCCTTCAGCGTCACGACGCGATCGAACTGCACACCGGCATCGGAATGCAGCGTGCGCCAGTAAGCCACCGCATTTTCCCAGACATCGCCCTTCGGCGAGAACGGACGACCTTTCAAATAATCGATTGTTTTGTCGTCGACCGCGACAAAGCCCATCCGCGCACCGCCCTCGATGGCCATGTTGCAGAGGGTCATGCGCCCTTCCATGCTCAGGCCACGGATGGCGCTGCCGCCAAACTCGATGGCGTAACCGTTGCCACCGGCGGTGCCAATAGTGCCGATGATGGCCAGCGCCACATCCTTGGCCGTCACGCCTTTGCCAAGTTTGCCATCAACCGCAATCAGCATGGTCTTGGACTTCTTTTGCAACAAGCATTGGGTTGCCAGTACGTGCTCGACTTCAGACGTGCCAATGCCGTGCGCCAGACAGGCGAACGCACCGTGCGTCGACGTATGCGAATCGCCGCAAACAACGGTCATCCCGGGGAGTGTCGCGCCGTTTTCCGGACCGACGACGTGCACGATGCCTTGCCTGGCATCCTTGAACGGAAAATAAGCCAACGCGCCGACTTCGCGGATGTTGTCATCCAGCGTTTGAACCTGTTGCCGCGACACAGGATCCTTGATGCCTTCGTCCCAGTGATCGGTCGGCGTATTGTGATCCGCCGTGGCAACAATGGACGAAATGCGCCACGGCTTGCGTCCAGCCAGCTTCAGGCCTTCAAAAGCCTGCGGACTGGTGACTTCGTGAACGAGGTGGCGATCGATGTAGAGAAGGGCCGTGCCATCAGCTTCCTGATGGACGACATGGTTCTCCCAAAGCTTGTCGTAAAGGGTCTTCGACATGGTGCGTAATGTGGGCCGTAAAGCGATGAATTATTGCACAGGATCTTTGGTTTTTGCCCGGTTTTACCGGTCGACCGTAGCATTTGCATTCACCCATCCCCAGACCAACATAAATCCCGCCAGCGCAAAGACAGAACTCAAGGTAAACGTCCAGCCGGCCCCCAGCCACTCCCAGGTCCGGCCACTGATCAATGCGCCCAGCAGCCCCCCGGCACCAAACGACAAACTGGAATACAAGGCCTGCCCTCGCCCCTGCGCTCGCCCGGGAAACCACTGATTGACCGCAGCGATGGAAGCAGCGTGATAGGCACCAAAAGTCAGGCCGTGCAACACCTGAACCACAATCATGATGGCCGCTGACCCGACGCCCCAGCCCATCATCAAAAAGCGGAGCACCGCCGCTGCAAAACTGACGAGCAGGATCATGCGCAGCGAAAATCGCCTCGACAATTTCGCCATGAACATGAAAACAATGATTTCAGCCACGACGCCAAGCGACCAGAGCAGTCCGACCTCGGTCTTCGAATATCCATGGCCATCGAGATGAATCGAATAAAAAACGTAGAACGCACCGTGCGCTGCAGACATTGCGAAGCAGGCCGCCATCAATGCGATGACCTTTGGCTGGCGCAGTATCGCGCCGATTGACTCACCATCAGTCGCATGCTTGATGGGCGGCGCCTCAGGCAAGGTCAAGGCATACAGCAGGATGCCCGCCAGAATCGTCCAGCAAACCCACAGCACGCCAACCGGCGGCGCCACATCCAGCAAGGCGCCGGTGGCCATGACCGCCACAATGAAGCCAATCGACCCCCACAGCCGAATGCGGCTGTAGCGCCCGCGCTCTTCGCGCAAATGATCGAAAGTCAGGGTCTCGACCAAAGGCAGGGCAGCGCTCCAGAAGAATGCCAGCACCGCCATGGCAACCAGCATGCCGGGTAGTTTATCGAGCCAGAAAAAGGCAGTGAACCCTGCCAAGCCTATCCCGGCCGCCAGCCGGATGATCGCCAGACGACGACCGAACCGGTCAGCCAGCCAGCCCCACAGATTGGGGCCAAAAAGGCGCATCAACTGCATCTGCGACATCAACAGACCGATGTCCCAGGCAGAAAAATTCAGCGAGTGGAGATAGAGCCCAAAATAAGGCGAAAAGGCGCCAATAAAGGCGAAGTAGAAAAAGTAATAGCCCGAAAGGCGCCAATAAGGCAAAGCATGCATCCGGCGATTCTACCGGATGCATCGTTCGGACGATGGGCAGATCAGGCCCGGGCAGATTCCTGGCCGGCACGGAACGCCAGCATCATGTGGTAGAGCTCATCCTTCAATTTGACCCGCTGCTTCTTCATATCCTCGATGGTGAAATCCGCCACCGGCATGTCATTCTCTTCCAGATCTTCAACCTTGCCGGTCAGACGGTGATAACTGTCAAACAGCTTGGCAAAATGCGCATTACCCGTCTTCAGCGCGTGAATCGCGTCATTGAATTCCGGAAATTCATGATGGAGATCGTGATGATCGACTTGCATACTTCCCCCTTTGACAACAACGCCGCTCGATGAGCGGTAAAAAAGCTAAAGATTTTACGCGATTTTTCCTGGAATACGTGGCGTTTGGCAGACGACATCACCACACTGCGCCCGGTGACGCAAGGCATGGTCAATCAACACCAGCGCCAGCATAGCCTCGGCAATCGGCGTCGCCCGGATGCCGACACAAGGATCATGGCGTCCTTCAGTCGCCACCTCGATGGCATTTCCGTATCGATCAATCGAATGACGCGGCTGGGCGATTGACGATGTTGGCTTGATCGCCATGTTGACCACAATCTCCTGCCCGGTCGAAATTCCGCCCAGCACGCCACCCGCATGATTGGTGGCAAAACCCTGTGGCGTCATTTCATCGCCATGCACGCTACCGCGCTGTGCCACAGCGTCGAAACCCGCACCAATTTCGACCCCTTTGACCGCATTGATACCCATCATCGCATAAGCGATTTCAGCATCAAGGCGATCGTAGACAGGCTCGCCCCAACCCGGAGGCACGCCGGTGGCGGTCACGGTAATCTTGGCACCGACCGAATCCAGCGACTTGCGCAGGCTATCCATATAGCCCTCCAATTCGGGAACCATCGCTGCATTCGGCGCAAAAAACGCGTTTTCGCGAATGTCGTCAGCCGAAACGAACGGAATATCGATGGGCCCAAGTGCGCTCATCCAGCCCACAATACTGATGCCGTAGCGCTCATTCAGCCATTTTCGCGCAATCGCACCCGCAGCCACGCGGACCGCCGTTTCACGGGCAGAAGAGCGGCCACCACCGCGATAGTCGCGAAAGCCATATTTCTGCGTGTACGTATAGTCGGCGTGACCGGGACGAAAGGTGTCGGCGATATTGCCGTAATCCTTGCTGCGCTGATCCTGGTTGCGGATCAACAAGCCAATTGGCGTACCGGTTGTCTTTCCATCGAAAACCCCGGACAGGATCTCGACCGTATCCGGCTCTCGACGTTGCGTCACATGGCGCGACGTCCCTGGTTTGCGACGATCCAGCTCAGCCTGAATATCCGCCTCGCACAGAGGCAGACCCGGGGGACAACCGTCGACCACGCAGCCGATGGCCGGGCCATGCGATTCACCAAAGGAAGTAACAGTAAACAGGGTGCCAAAAGTATTGCCGGACATGGAATGCGATCTCTAAGTGGAACACGGAGTTTACCATGCCGAGCTCGAAGCCCTTCCGCTACCGCGGACGAGGATCGCGTACTGAGAATTGAATGGCCGCGGGCGCGCAAGGCACAAAAAAGGCAGCCCAAGCTGCCTTTTTGCTGATCAGACCCCAGCCTGCGGCTCGTCCGGCCAGTTCTTGATATAACTCTTCAGCATCTTGTTCTCGAATCCCTGTTCTTCAAGGACCGCCTTGGCGACATCGAGAAAGGAAATAACCCCCATCAGGGTATCGTTTTCGAGTACCGGCAGGTAACGCGAGCGCTTTTCGATCATCAACCGGCGTAATTCGTTCGCCTCCATCTCCGGAAACGCCGTCACCGGATTGGTCAGCATGACGTCGCCAACGTGCAGATGATCACCCGCCACACCCTTGCCCTTGAGGGCCTGCAGTACTTCACGGAAGGTCAGCATGCCGACCATCTTGCCACCGTCCATCACCACCAGCGAACCGACATCAAGCTCAGCCATGGTGTCGATCGCGAAGGCCAAGGACTGTTGCGGTGTCGCCGTGTAGAGCGTTCCACCTTTGACCCGAAGTATTTCCCGCACCTGCATCGCAAACCCCCGACATTAATTTTGAATGATCCCGGCGATCTTAGAACATCCTCTGGAATTCCGAAAGAACAACGGCACCTTCCTCCTTGCCCGGCATCTAATGAATTGACCACGAGAAACATTAAAAAATTTACTCGTATTTGATAAATTTAATGTCATTGCCACTTGCGCAATGTCATAACAGTCTATACACTTCGATATATTACCTAAGGCATACATCGCTAGGATGCTTGGGTAGCCCTATTACACTAGCGTATGGAGATTGGATCATGACTACGGTAAAAACCATCGAAAAGATCGACGCCCGCGAAATCCGTCGCAAGCTCGGCCTCAACCAGCAACAGTTCTGGTCCACCTTGGGCGTGACCCAAAGTGGCGGTTCACGCTACGAAAGCGGTCGCAACATGCCGAAGCCGGTTCGCGAACTGCTTCGCCTGGTGCACGTTGAGCAAGTGGATATCAAGAACATCAAGCGCGAAGACATGGACGTCATCGATTACTTGAAGTCACAGGAACCGGAACTGTTCAAGTCCCTGAAGAAGTCGGCTCGCAGCCACGCAAAAAAGGCCGCTTGATCACGGCCCCGGAAGGGGCTCTGGCCACAGCAACGGGCATTACGGGGAGACAACGACCTGAATGCCCGTTTCTTTTTTTATCTGCTCGGCAAAATCCGTCAGATATTGCGCCGTGACTGCACTAAGCCTGAGCGCTGCGGGCTGCATTGAAGGCCGGGCCAAGCCATATAAATGTATTCCGGCCAGCTTGTCAGCCAACGGACGCAGCAAACGGCAATACGCCCCTCTGGATTCAGCCGATGGCGCAACGCCGTCCAGCGCGAACCAGCAGGTTTGCACCCAGGTGGGCGCCAAGCTGGCACAAATTTTTAGATTTTTGAGCATTTTTTGCGGTTGACCGGGGACACCGTTAATCTCGGCGATGTCGTCCGCCAAGGCCCGATCAATCTTGAACCATACTTCGCCACCCAGATTGGACAGACGCTGGATACCCGATTGCACCGCGGGCCGATGCATCAAACTACCGTTGGTAATCAGGCGTACCATCAGCTTGCCTTTTTGCCCAAAGCGCTCAAGCACTGCGTCCACACAGGCCACCGCATCGGCAAACTCCGGCGTACTGGTCGGTTCGCCATTTCCGGAAAAAGCCACGTCCATCAATCGCCGTGCCTCGGGAGGCACTTGTCGCTGCATGAAATCGCCGTGCAGCGCCTCCTCGAGAAAACCCGACAGTTCCTTTTCAAGGCGATCCAGATCAATGGCTGGCGGTCCGCCGCGGGTCAAATTCTCAACCTGACAATAAACACATGCCCAGTTGCATGCATTGTTTGGATTGAGATTGATACCGATGGAGACACCACCGGCGCGTCGCGATATCACCGGGTATACGTAGACGAGACCCGCACTATCCCGGCGGTGATCAACTGTTGTAAGCATGGCCCATTGTATAATCCGCGACCGTCTTGTCGAGCAAAATACCCATGTTGATCACCCGCCGTCTCGAATTCGATGCCGGGCACCGCATCCCCGACCACAAAAGCCAGTGCCGCCATATGCACGGGCATCGCTACGCCATCGAAATCACGCTGTCGGGTAGGGTCATCGACAAGGCTGGCGATGCGGCCAACGGCATGGTGATGGATTTTTCACAGGTCAAGCAACTGGCCACTGTCCATCTGGTTGATGAATGGGACCATGCCTTTCTCGCCTACGCCGGCGACTCGGCCATCGTCGACTTCCTGAATACACTGCCCGGCCACAAGACAGTGCTCCTTGATTGCGTACCCACGGCAGAAAACCTGGCGCGAATAGCATTTGAACGCCTGGATGCCGTATATCGCGACACTTACGGCAACCATCTGCAACTTGAACAAGTCCGCCTCTACGAAACGCCCAACTGCTGGGCCGATGCAAGACGCGCTACGCTGGATTGAGCGGAAAAAATTCTCCCCCTATACTGCAACCCATACAGTGGTCGCACAAAAAAGACAGATCATGGAGGGGGAGATGAAAATCAGAATAATCTGCACGCCTACGCCCGCACCTCGCCCCACGGCCGCTGCTCAGGCATGAGCCCGCCCCCGGCAAATTCATCCAAAACCGCACTGGTACTCACCGGCGGAGGTGCACGCGCTGCCTATCAAGTCGGCGTATTGCTCGCCGTTTCAAAGCTATCGACGAAACACCGGAAGAACCCATTTCCGATTCTCTGCGGCACCTCGGCCGGTGCCATCAACGCAGCCAGCATCGCCTGCCTGGCCGATAATTTTGGCAAGGCGGTCGCCGTACTCGCCAACTTCTGGCGCAACATGCATGCCGGCCAGATTTACCGCGCCGACCCCCTGGGCATTGCTCAGTCGGGGGCTCACTGGATGTCCATGCTGACCCTGGGCTGGTTGATTCGAAGCCGACCGCGCTCGCTGCTCGACAATTCACCATTGCGCGATGTGCTCTACAAGCACTTCGACTTCAGCGGCATAGAACGCTCCATCGCCAGCGGCGCACTGCACGCGCTCAGCATTTCAGCCTCCGGCTACGAATCTGGTGACAACATCAATTTCTTTCAGGGTCACGCGACCGCCCAACCCTGGCGACGCGTCCAACGCATTGGCATACGTTCGCAGATTGGCGTTGACCACCTGCTCGCCTCCAGCGCCATTCCCTTCATCTTTCCCGCCACAAAAATTCATCGCGAATTTTTCGGCGATGGCTCGATGCGTCAACTAGCCCCGATCTCTCCCGCCATCCACCTCGGTGCAGAACGTATACTGATTGTCGGTGCCGGCCGCAAGAATGAACATCAGGAACGGCGCCGCGTCGACACCCACCCGTCGCTGGCACAAATTGCCGGCCATGCCCTCTCCAGCATCTTTCTCGACAGCCTGGCTGTCGATATCGAGCGAATGCAGCGTATTAACCGAACGCTCTCCGCCATCCCGCCCGAACTTCGCAACCACAGCGATATTCCCTTGCGGCCGATCCAGTCCTTGATCATTTCACCCTCGGAACGTCTGGAACGTATCGCTGCAGAAAACGCCAACGCCCTACCCTGGGCAATGCGAACGATGCTGGGGGGTATCGGTGGCATGAACCGACGCAATGGCACGCTGACGAGTTACCTGCTCTTCGAGAAGCCCTACACACGGGCCTTGATCGATCTTGGCTATGCCGACACCATGGCACGCGACACAGAAGTCGGAGACTTTCTCGAATTGTAAGGTTTGGGCGTACAGAACCGCCCACGCCAATAATCTGACCGACATTCAAACGCCCAGCTATTTTTTAGCGCTCCCACGGTCAACCGGAAAAAACCGCCAAAAACAAAAATTTCTTCAGGGCACCGGAGACCGCGGATACCCTAACGATTCAGGGATCCTTGACGTCCAACAGGCAATCGGCCGACTTCTCAACGCAAGCCGGCAAGGCCGAACCCGGCAAGCTTTGCCAACAGTCCGGGTTAGATTAGGTCGCCCTAATAAATGCTGCCATTTACGTTGGTAGACGTCATCACCCCGGCATTCACAGTGATTTCGTAGGTCATCGGGTTGCCGCCGACTTGCTGCTTCTGCACCTCGACATTCGACAACGTCAGTGGCGTCGCCTGTTCCACGATGAATTTGCTATTGGGTGTAGCCTTGAGAATATAGGCCGCACCACTAGTTTTGGGATTACCGATCACCTTCAGGACAGGCGTATTCAAGCAGGAATAATCCTCGCATTCCATCAACAGCGCGGTCTCCTGATCAACCCCGATGGCACGCGCATTGGCGCTATCCACTTTGCCTTCAACTATGCTGCGGCCAAGGAAGCTGATCAATCGGCCCATGCGATCACGGTTGTGAAAGTGGGAATCGGTGACGGTCGACAACAAGGGGGAGAAAGGCGGCTGCTGATTGCTCCAAAAATCCATGACCAGATCAAGCGGAGCCTCCTGAGGCGGCTGCCAAGCCTTGTAAGGATCCAGCAATGCGTCCGCAGACTCCACGGAAACGGGGATGGCAACATAATTCAATTGACTAAGAATCATCATCCCGGCGCTCGTTCCACCAATCGGGATGCCAAAACGCTTGGCCTGATCGGAGAGCAGACTTTCCAGCGGTGTTCCTTTCCAGTAGGTGTAGTAATCCCCCTGATCCCCTCCGGTGAGCCAGATTGCACCAGCGTTCTGGATATACGTTGCAAACACCGCAACGTTCGCCGGGTCCAGGGCAGTTTCCCGGTTCGGCACAACCAAGGTTACGACCGAGGCGACTGGACCAAGTTTGGCAATAAAGCTGTCATAGGAAGGATTGCCACCGGCCCGGATCACAACGAAATTCCCCGGAACACCGACAGAACCATCAGCGCACTGCGCCATTTTCGCGATCATCCAACTGAACGCATCCTTGACATCAAGTCCCCCACCCATCAGTACAGCCGTACGCGACAGCAACGGGTTGGTGCGCGGAAGCGTGCCCGGATTCGTCTCGCACGGCAGCGAGGCGACCGGCTTTCCATGCTGATAAACGCTAACCTTCGACTTATTGGCTGCCTCAGCCGCCCCGGAACCAATGCTTAATAAGGCGCAGCCAATGATTGCCGCAAAAAATCTGCCCTTGGCCCCCTCAGGGCGGCGCTGCTGCGTGCGTGCACGCGTGTTGATTCGCTGTTTCATTTGAACCCTCTCCAAGATGGCCACGAACATTTTTCACGTACTAAAAACGAGTATATCGAAGACCATGCTGCCACTGCGAAATTACGCTTGGCAGGCGAATGATTAATCACAGGCGGAATTGCATACTGAAACTCGAGGCACCTCATGGTTCAAACATTCGCGTCATTGAATTGACTTGAGAGGCGCTTGTGGTTAGGTCAATATCCGATGTATCAGTTCCCATCGACGATTGCGGCTTGCGACTTTCTCTTGAGCAACGCAACCAGATCGACTTCTCGCAAACGACTACTAACTTTGCTCGGCAATAAGCGTTCGTGAAACGGGAAATAAAGAAAATCGTAATGACTTCAGCGCTAACCGGAAAGGGTTTTTGCGATCATGATCAATAGAGCTAATACAAAGTTATCACTTAACAATTGAGGTTATCTATTCACTGATTCTATTTTTCTTTTTCAGGATTGAATTATTAATGACGGTAAGCCTGCACGCCATTGGGCCCATGTCGTGCTGATTGAATATGGTTCCTCCAAGCAAATTTACCTTGTAGCATCCGATTTTCAAATTAGGATTATTTTCATTCAGGAGATCTCCCTCTTTGCAACTTTCAAAAAAGTGAAGAATTTCTGAGTTCTCGTAAATAAAATCGACCTCCTTCACGTTTTCCAAATTTGTTTTTATTGTTTCTTGCGGGACAAAGGAAGCACCTGTGATCAGCGACGGATTGAACCCAATAATTTTTGTAACTCCTTTATTATTGAATGCTACATATAAAGCCAATCCCGCCCCAAGGGAGTGTCCAACTAAAGTAATTTTTCGTTCCCTTTTTTCACCTTGCTTATTAAATTCACGTTCACGCAATTCGATTTGATCCATTATTCTAGGAAAAATCGATTTTGCCTGCTTATACTGATCATGAAAAATTGGTATCAGTCCTGTGATGTATCGGAGATTCGAAAACCATCCGCCCCCGCCCTGTGTCCCTCTGAAAACAATCGCATATTCTACATATGGTTCTGGATTTTCATCACTCTTCACATAATCCTTAACCCATACCTCAACGTAGAACCCAGGGACAAATACTCGAAATCCTTTAGCAGGGGGATGTCTATCAAAATCAAAAAGCCTGACCCAAGAATTGATCTTAATTGGTACACTAACACCTTTAAGTTTAGGAGGTTCGGGTACAGATTTCGCCTTTTCATCCGACTTACAAGCCTCCCCAACATTTGACTCGGATTTTGGCGGATACGTGGAATCAAATTTGCACTCATGTCCCTCACAATCTGCCTCTGTTAAATTAGCAATCTCCGTTGGGCAATAATCCTTACTTCCGTAGACTATGCTGGCGTATTCATCCCACTCGTCCTTCTTAGAAGAATCAGCTTCATTTGAAAAGTCATTTGTATATAAATTGCTTTTTTCTGCACCATCTTTATTTCTGAAAATGTTCCTTACCCTACGCTTTTTCCATTCAATTGAATCAATTGCTCGGTAAGTATCTGCAGCCATAATTGCGTACTCCCAGAACTTCTTTGCCACCTGCTCATGATATTCACAATTCTGAGAAACAACATCCTCGGTTCCACATAACTCGAAATCGTATCTTTCTATTGCCCCCGCAGATGAAAAGCTGAAATATAGAAATAGACCACATATATTCAACAGGACGCATTCTCTTCTTTTCATACGCCTCCCTTACCAAAATTTTTTCAATTAGTGGGTGCTGCCAATATCCAGAGAATTAAGGACAGGAGAAACCGATGTTTCGGCAAGATATTTGCCAAGTAGGAAATAAGCTCGTATTAAACTCTCATCATATATGCGTCGAAACGTAGGCGTTTCTGGAAATCTATCCGCTGGCTTCTCATTTGCATCGATCTCATCCAGCCGTGCGCTGAGCGCAGGATTATTTACTCTAAGGTAATTTAAGAAATCACCAACATTTTGTATTGTCGGACGAACAAGAATTAGCTTGCCAATTTGTTGAGCACCATTCCCATTAGGACACTGATAAGGGGTCGGTTCGACAACGTTTGTAGTATTTCGAGGCCAATCAGCTCTAAAGGTGCAACCAAAGAGTTTTTTTGCTTGCAAAGCTGCGAGCTTTATATCTTCAAAATCTTGGCCCTCCTTACCCATCTGAGAGACGATAATAGTATCCACATTACGTTCAATCAGTGGAATAACACCCAAATTATCTGATTTTCCACCATCTGTTAGCTTATATATTTCTCGTAGGCCTTTAATCGGCTTGCCTCGATCTTTTTCACCTTTGTAATGGGCATGAAAGTTATATTGCAGCAAAAAGGGCTTCTCGCTCCCAATAACGCCCGAGGAATGAGCGAGCATTAACGATAGCACCTCGCCCGGATGGTCATTTTCCCCTCCGGGAATCCAGCGCTTCCAGTCTCGGTTTTCCCAGAGAAACTTCCTAGAACCGGATTTAATAAAGAAGCCACGATACTCAGGTGCCTCGCTTATGGTCCCTTGGTAGTCAGGTGTGCTCTCAAATACGTGGTTATTAACGCTCGCCCTTTCTTCACGGGATGAGTGCGTCGATGCGAAAATAGGGTAAGGCCTATGCGAACTGGCATCTCGACAAGCCAAGGTGTTTGTCGGGTTATAGTCTTTCCTTGGCTCAGCGTCGAAATCGATATTGCAGCTGCCGAGGTGGGCATCAATAATGTCCTTCTCCCAAAGCGATTTCCGCTTCTTAAGTTCGTGGTTGTTATCAATGGGAAGTGGGCTAACCTCCTGTCTATTTCGAAGTGCGCCATAGGGCGAAGGGCAACCTTCGGTAGGCATTGCTGTTTTGGCATAGCCATCCAAACATGACAGAAATTTGTCGTCAGACAGAGGCGTGCTCCAATATTCACCATTGGCCCAACTGCCACCACTCACGGACGCGATGTAATCGATTTTTGACAACCATTTTTCATGCATGCCATCTGAGGCATTTAATCCTGTCAATATTCCAAGCTGGAATGCTGCGGAGCGAATGCCTCCACCCGACATAGCCAAGCCTGTTAGATGTTTCGGTCTCGTCTTGTTTTGGCCTAGGCCTCTTCGCGAGTTTAGGTATAGATATTCGTGCCCGAAATAGGTATCAGGACTGAGCTTTCGTTGGTTAGGGGAATCTATAAATTGGAACTGTGATGAGTCATAGCCCTGTTGTTGAATATCAGCACTTTGACAAGCGCTAGATGCCAGAGCGAACAGGCCTCCTAGCACTGAAACCCAATCTGCCGCTCGCCGTCCTTTGGGAAGCAATTGTGATTCTTGCATTCCCCCCCATAACCAGAGCGAAGGGAGACTTAACGAAATGTTCCCAATTGGCTTAGACATATTCAGCCCCCTCTTGTGTAAACGAACGTTCAACTCAAAAGCGACATGCGATTTAAATATATGCCCTTAACCGAACTAGGCGCAAGAGTCATAACCGATGCAGGGTGCAATAAGAGCAAATGCGGCGATGGGCAGCAAGTTGATTTCGGATGAAGAGAAACCCAGCCAGTTGCAACTTTGGGCACCACCACCTCAAATTTTGCCCCCATGCAGCCACTGGGCGGAATCAAGGTGTAACCCTATCTCGATCAAACGAAAGGAAATCAGAGTCATAAAATCGACGTTTGCAGTTGTGCCTCCCAGAGACCCATCTGGTGATAGGCCTTGCAGCACAGAAGAAATCGGTGCCACAAAGGAGAGTGACCCAGAACGACCAAGCGTCGTCTATCGGTCCTTTTTCGGTCCTTTTTTCCAACCATACGTTGGCAAGGACGGAAGCACTGCATTGACTTAGTGTGAAGCCACTTATGCGAGAAATTTGTGTACCCACAAAGAAAAAGCGCCCCGCAGGGCGCTTTTTCAGTATCTGGCGGGTCCGGTGAGATTCGAACTCACGATGGATTTCTCCACGCCGGTTTTCAAGACCGGTGCATTCAACCGCTCTGCCACAGACCCAATGGGCGCGCATAATATCACAAACACCTTCGGCGCCATCGTGCCACATTGCACACGAATAATTGAAACTTCGTTCCCGGTCCGTTAGTCTTAGCCTCTGTCGCAACAACACAAGGGAAATTCCCGCATGAACACCAATTTCGAGATTGCCAATCAGGGCACCTCCGGATTCGCGCTTCAACAAAATCGCGTTCTTCGCAATACCTACATGCTGCTTGCACTTTCCATGGTGCCAACAGTTCTGGGCGCTCTACTCGGCATCCAGATGGAATTCAGTTTCATGGCCGGTAGTCCGCTGATGTCTTTCCTGCTCTTCATGGGCGTTGCCATGGGCTTCATGTGGGCAATTGAAAAGAACAAGGACAGTGGCTTGGGTGTTGCCTTGCTGCTTGGCTTTACCTTCTTTATGGGCCTGATGCTGTCACGTATCCTGCAGGTCGCCCTTGGCTTCTCCAATGGCGGCTCAATGATCGCCATGGCCGCTGGCGGCACGGGTGCAGTCTTCTTCACAATGTCAACGATTGCTGCTGTCAGCAAGCGTGATTTCTCCGGGATGGGCAAGTTCCTGTTCATCGGCATGATCATCGTGCTGCTGGCAGGCGTCGCGAATATCTTCTTCCAGATTCCGGCGTTGTCGCTGACCATTGCTGTTGCTGTCGTCGGTATCTTCTCGGCCTATATCCTGTATGACATCAGCCGCATTGTTCAGGGAGGCGAAACCAATTATGTCAGCGCAACCCTGGCGGTTTATCTCGACGTCTACAACGTATTCGTCAGCCTGCTGCAACTGATCATGGCATTCACCGGTGAGCGCGACTAATTCCGCTTCCGTGACGTAAAAATGGCGGCCTTGGCCGCCATTTTTACGTCACGGATAACCAACCAACAAATCATGGTTGCTCAAACAGAGCAATCGACTCCACATGCGCAGTATGCGGAAACATATTGACTGCTCCCGCTGACACAAAGCGGTACCCTTTATCGGCAACCAATACGGCAGCATCACGGGCCAGCGTTCCAGGATTGCAGGACACATAGACGATACGCTTCGGCGCGCTGCTGCCAATCGCCCTGACCAGCTCAATTGCCCCATCGCGCGGTGGGTCAATCAGCATCTTGTCAAAGCGACCAAGGCGGGCCAGCGACTGCCCGGTACATTCGAACAAATTTGCAACGCCGAATTCAACGCGATCCTGCAAGCCGTTTGCCAATGCGCTCTCATTGCCACGCTTGACTAAGCCTGCACTCCCTTCTATCCCGACCACCATTGCCCCGGACCTGGCAACGGGCAACGTGAAGTTGCCCAACCCGCAGAACATGTCGGCAACCCGCTCTCCCGGCTGAGGATCGAGTAGACGCAAGGCTTGGCGAACCAGCACGCGATTGACAGCATGGTTTACTTGCGTGAAATCTGTTGGTTGGAAATCGAGTTCGATGCCAAATTCCGGCAGTGTGTATGAAAGGCGCGGTCCCTGCTGCGGATGAAAGCGATAAACACTATCAGGTCCCTTTGGCTGGAGGTAAAAGACAACGCCGTGGCGGTCAGCAAAGTCACGGAGCAATCGTTCATCAGCCTTGTTCAGCGGCGCCAGTATGCGCAAAAGCAGAGCCGTACACTGCTCTCCGACAGCGACTTCGACATCGCGAATATGTTCAGCGTTCGACAACCCCGCAATCAGTTCACGCATCGGCAACAACAGCGCCGAGACATGGGGCGGCAATATGGCACAACTCCGAATATCCGCGATGTAGCTGCTACGCCACTCATGAAAGCCAATCAGCACGCCTCCGCTTTCTGCGACGCGGCGAACGGCAAGGCGGGCGCGATGGCGATACCCCCAGGACTCCCCCTGAATCGGTGGCAAGATCGTTTCCGGACGGAGACGGCCAATGTGCCAAAGACTATCTTCGAGCACGCGTTGCTTGGCAGCAACCTGTGCCGATGGATCCATGTGCTGCATGGCACAGCCGCCACAAACGCCAAAATGCGGGCATCGCGGTTCGACACGGGCGTTGGATGGTTTGATTACCCTCACCAGATGCGCCAACTCAAACTTCGACTTTCTCCGAAAGCTGGCGTATTCGACAGTTTCTCCAGGCAGGGCGCCATCAACAAAAATGGCCTTACCTTCCAGACGGGTAATTCCCCGCGCCTCATGGTCCAACGATTCGATGATCCCGATCGGCACGGTCAACTCCGAAAAAGCGCGATTTTATCAATCCTCTGACCCTGAGTGGAGAGAACCGGCACCCAATCCGCAAAACACATTGCAGAACAGTCTAAGCACCTGACCTGGCGGGTTCGCCTTTTGCAAGCACAGACAGGATTTGCATCAGTTCTGTCTGTAGCCGGACGATGCTTAAATCGCTTGCGCCCAATCAAATCGCTTCTGCCACCGCCTTCAAATCTGGCGCCAAGCTGGCATCAATAGAGTTCCGCCATCAGCAATTGGAAAGCAATCTCGCGTTCGGCTGCAGTGGCGGCCAGCAACCCCTGCTGCTGCAGGATCGCGATCAACTGGTGCGGCGCGACCCCTTTGTAGCCAACGATCTCCACGTGGCCTGCCGCCACTTCAACATTGGCAAGGCGCGGGTAGCCATCGATGATTGGCTGGTACTGTTCTGCCAGGCTGAAGATAAAGTCGCTTTCAACGCATGTGCCGGCCGCATCGCGACGGCGGCAAGCTCCGCGTTCATCAGTAACCACCTTCAGGTAGCGCCGGACCGGGGGGATCAGCGGACCAGGACGACGAATAAAATCGGACGAAGGGGTAATTTCATGCCAGTTGTCGCCGGTGGCCGCCATGCAAGACAGCGGTACCAGGCCGAGGCTTGCCCAATGCAGAACTCGATTGCCACAGGGCTTGGCGGCAGCAATGCCAGAAACTGGCGCCGAGACGGTGACAAGATTTACGTTTAAGCCATCGCGCTCCCATTCGATGCGGCGCTCGCCTTCCATTGCCCTCCTCGCCACCAGACCACCCATGCTGTGACCAATGACGGTGATTTCCCGATTCTGCATTTTCCCAGCCAGAGCCCCAACGGCAGCAATCAACTGGCTAGCGCTGAGCACCAGGCTGTCCCGGTCGTCATAGCTAAAGCAAACTGCCTGCTGACCATGAAAGGCATAAAGCTGGGCCAGCGACCGGAACCGTCCTGCCGACCCATTACAGCCGTGCACCAACACCGTCACTGGCTTCGACGAGTCCAGGGACAATGCCTGCTCTGGTGAATCAGTGCAGGGCCCCAATTGCGGTAGCTTAACGGTGATATCCGGAGAAGGAAGCCGGCCGGCCACTAGCGGAGAGGGATCGAAATTTGGCGGCTGCAGAAAAGCACAACCTGAAATCAGACTGGCAAAGAGCGCTCCGAAGATCGTGCCACGGGACAAGCGCGCGCCACCCCGAAGCAAAGTCAATCCACGGTCGATGATCATGCTGTCTGACTTTTGTTCCTGGGCATGATTGCGCCGCACCTCAGAAGACACAGAACCCGCCAATTCGCCGTAGTAGCCTGAATTCTAGTTGATCTCATCCGGCGTTCTGCCCAAATATTTAATCATAATACAGACTGAGAGCACTGTAGTTTTGAGCGGCTGCAACATCAGGTGAATCTGAGCATCTTGGGGAAAGATTTATAGCGTTATCTCTGCAGCGATCAGTCAAAAGTGCCATCGACCACTTCGTCGCATTCCTGTTCGCAAAAAACGGGGTTGGCTGATTGGCCAATTTGCCGAAATGTGACAAACCGACTCATTCCTTCTGCCAACAATCACAAGATCTGATCCAATTCTGGGTTTCGCTCACCACCTGCCCCATGCAGTCATATGCGAATCGTCTCACGCTTTCCCGCATAGACAACTGTAGCGACAAGCAAAACAAACTGGTTTGTAAGGTACTTTCCGACCATCGCGGCCATTTTATGCTGTCTTTCCTCAGACTTATCCATCAATTACACTAGGTGTTATGGCGCGCGAACTGATTACATCCTGGACTGATTATCAAATGGCTATCGACCGCCTCCTGGCAATCGCCAGCCATAAAATACTCATCTACGACGAAGATCTCAGCATGCTGAAACTTGAGTCCGCTCCCCGCAGAGGACAAATCAAGCGCATCCTGCTGTCCGGGCAAGGTGATGTCCTTAAAATTGCCGTTCGCAATGCGTCGCCCCTTCGCCAGCAGCATCCACAATTCCAAAATCTGCTTTCCACCTATGGCCACCTCGCAAAAGCGCAGGAAACGCCGCCTCAACTCGCCCACTTGCGCGATAGCATGATTCTCGTCGACGAAAAATATGCCTTGATTCGTTTTGAGCGAGACCTGCCGCGGAGCAAATTACTCATCGACGAACCTGATGAAGTCCGACCCTATTTGTCTCGTTTCAAGGAAATATGGGCGGAAGGCGGAGAACCCGTATCGAGCACCACCCTTGGGCTGTAATACCTGCAAATCTTGCGCAGTGCACCAAGATTCTCCATCATAAATAAATTATTGTTATAATTAGAGACTGATTAGGTAGCTCCTGATCTCCGATCAATTCAGATTTTGTTGCCTCTTGTCGATAAGGAAATCCCATGAATAAGTCTATCCTCGTTGCTGCTCTGCTCGCCGTTGCCCTGACCGCTTGCGGCAAGAAGCCGGAAGCCCCGGCTGCTGCCCCGGCTCCGGCCCCAGCTGCTGCCGCTCCTGCTGCTGAAGCCACCAAGGCTGCTGAAGCCGCTGCTCCGGCTGCTGCCGCCGCCGCTGCCCCGGCCGCCGCTGCTGCTGCCGCGCCTGCCGCTGCTGCTGAAGCTGCCAAGCCGGCTGAAGCCGCTGCTGCTGATGCTGCCAAGTCCGCAATGGATGCTGGCAAGGCCGCTGTTGAAGCCGGCAAGGGCGCAATGGACGCTGGCAAGGCCGCTGTTGAAGCCGCCAAGAAGTAATATTTCTTGCTTCAACAAAAACGGGGCCTCGGCCCCGTTTTTTTATTGCTCAGACCTTATCGTCCGGTTCGTACTAAGCCACGTTACGCCAGTCAAATCCTTGATTCGCAGTGGCTACACCTATCCAGTCAAGCGGGCATCCCAGCGCACTCGCCGCTGCGCTAACGGCCAATTCGGCCAGATTGTTGCGCTCGCTCAAATGGGCGATAACCAGATGTTGCAGGGACGAGCAATCGATTTGACCCAGCAAGGCAGCTGCGGAAGAGTTTTCGAGATGTCCATATCGCCCGGCAATGCGCCGCTTTAGCGACATTGGGTAGGACGAGCGCGCCAGCATTTGTGCATCATGATTGAACTCCAGCACCAATCCGGAACAACCAGAAAGCATGTCGCGGACATGCGAAGTTGGATCGCCAATATCGGTTAATACGCCGAGACGAATTTTGCCGTCAGTGAAAACATACTGAACGGGCTCACGCGCATCGTGCGGCACCGGAAACGGTTGAATTTCAAGAGCACCGATCGAAAATGAACGATGGCTGTCGATAATCCGCAGATCAAGGTCGGCATCAAGCTCCCGACAACCAATCCAGGTGCCATGTGTCATCCAGATTGGCAATCCGAATTTGCGGGCCAGCCGAAAAACACCATTTACATGGTCGCCATGCTCATGCGTAACCAGAATTCCTGCCAGTTCGGCAGGCGTCCGGCCAAGGCGAAGCAGCCGGGCTACGGTTTCACGCAGCCCAAACCCACAATCAAGCATCAACAAGGTTGCCCCGGACTCGACGAGCAGTGCGTTACCGGCACTGCCACTACCGAGCGAGGCAAAATTAATCACTGCAACTGCTGCAGAAGCAATCCAAGAATTTTCTTTGCAGTTTCCGATTTGTCGGTACCGCCTTCGTTGGAAAGAACCTGAACTATGCTCTGCTCCCCCGAATCACTGACGTGAATACGATACTGCGTCTTTGAACTAGCGGGTGGCTCAGAACTCTTCCAGAATGCCAGCTTGGACAGCACTCCTTCGTCCTTCTTGCGATTATCCACCTCGGGATCAACATATCGAACGAAATACAGACCACGTGAACGATCACGATCCTCAACGGTAAAGCCCACACGATCCAGGGCCAAGCCGACTCGACGCCAAGCACGGTCAAATCGCTCCAGAACCTCTAGCTTTCCCGTACCATCATCCGCCTTGGCCAATTTGGCGCGAGGCTCCGCCTTGGCAGCAGCAATCGACACTTCAGCACGCTTCTCATCAGAACCCAGTCGAACCATCAGGCGCCGTAGCATTTCTGCCTCGAGCTCGGGATCAGCAGGGCGTGGCTGCCAGCGCGTATCATCCTTGGCTGAAGAGGTATAAACCTCTTCCATGGCACGGTGACTGACAAAAATATCTGTTGTGCCCGGCATTACGCCCTGTTCGAAGCGAGTACGGAACTTGTCGCGTTCGCCCGTTGAGTACAACGAATCAAGGAATTTACCGAGCGTGTTTCGAATAATATCATCACCAATCTTCGCCCGATTCTCCGCCCAATCCGTTTCCATCACACCAGCTTCTGGGCGCTCGATCGAGATGATAAATCCCGTTTCCTGCCAGAAATCCTTGACCGTATCCCACAACTTGTCAGGGGGGGCAGCAACAACCAGCCAGCGCTGATTGCCAGAGCGCTCTACGCGTACCTTATCCACCTGCGGAAGAACTACAGAATTTTGCGCCTGTGCCTGAGGCGTCCGATCAGCACTGTAAGCAGAGAAGGTTGCGCTCCCTTTTCCTGCCGCATCGGGCACCACGTAACGATCGTCACGCGTGATCTGTGACAGGTCGGGCGGTATATCCAGCGATGGGGCCTTTCCCGCAGATTTGTATTCAATCTTGCGCGAATCGGGGAGAACGCTGCAACCAGCCAACGCAATGGCCAGCAGAAAAGTAGCAAGGCCGGAAAGCCGTGAGTTCATGTTTTTTAATACTCCGTTCAGGCAATAACGCCAGCCTGGCGCATAGCGACCAAGACGCGGCCTTGCTGCGCTTCGGACAGGGTGGTCAGAGGCAGGCGGATGCCGTTGGGCATCAGACCCATCTTGTGAACCGCCCACTTGACTGGAATCGGATTGGCTTCACAAAACAAATCTCGGTGCAAACCCAGCAATTTGAAGTGAATTTCTCGAGCCTTGACGATGTTGCCTTCTGCGGCAGCAACACACATCTCGTGCATCAGGCGGGGGGCAACGTTGGCGGTTACCGAAATATCACCATGGAATCCAAGGCTGATAGTCGCCACTGCGGTCATATCGTCACCGGTATACAACCCAAATCCCTTCGGGGCGCGTGCGATCAGATCGCAAGCGCGATCAAGGTTACCCGTTGCATCCTTGACACCGACAATACCGGGCACTTCAGCAAGACGCAGGATAGTGTCATTTGACATATCCGCAACGGTCCTGCCTGGCACGTTATAGAGCAATATCGGCAGTTCAACTGCTTCGGCTATTGTCTTGAAGTGACGATAGAGACCTTCTTGCGTCGGCTTGTTGTAGTAAGGCACGACGGAAAGCGCCATGTCCGCCCCCGCCTTCTTGGCGAACTCTGTCAATTCGATGGCTTCGGTAGTCGAGTTGGCCCCGGTGCCCGCAATGATCGGAATACGACCTGCGGCATGCGAAACAGTCGTCTTGATCAGTTCACAATGCTCCTCGACGTTAACTGTCGGTGATTCGCCGGTTGTTCCTACAACAACGATGGCATCCGTTCCTTCACGCACATGAAAATCGACCAGGTTGCGCAGGGAGTTCAAATCGAGGCTACCATCATCATGCATGGGCGTAACGATGGCGACAATGGATCCAGTAATCATGGCCTGTTTATGGAATAAATAATCTGTTGATTGTAACTGAAGGCCAATCACCGCGGAAAGGCGCTTGGTAACAGTTTGTTATTTTCGCGACAACCAATGCAGCAGGCCACGGGCGACACGCATCCTTCCATCTATCAGGTCGAGTTCTGGATGGCGGTCTGGGCCGGCTGACTGCAGTTGACGAGCGAACTCGTCGAGGCGCGTCGCTACCGGCACTTGCCAACTCAGTAATCGCAAACGATAGCGCAGCAGGTTCTTAATGCGTGGCAACGACAAGGTGCGCAGTTCAACCAGGCGCGCAGCATCACCCTCCCCCACCCGGCACCAGTCAATCGCAGCAAGCTCGTCGAGCAAACCCGACGCTTCCGAGAAATTGTTGGCCGCCTGAGCTAACGCTAGCTCTGCAGCCGGAAACCGCCCATTTATTGCAGGCAACACCTCATGACGAAGGAAATTGCGGGTCAATGAACGGTCCAAATTACTCTCGTCATCGACCCAGGCAAGTCCTCGCTCGGTAGCGTAACTTTCAATTTCGCGCCGAGACACATCAAGCATCGGGCGCATCAGACGCAATCGGCCAAGACGACGCACCGATGGCATGGCAGCGGCCCCAGTCACCCCTGCCCCGCGCAGCAAATTGAACAACACTGTTTCCGCCTGATCACCTCGGTGCTGTGCCAGCAAAATGCATTCGCCGGTACATTCTGCAAAAGCTGCGTAGCGTGCCTTGCGAGCCGCTGCCTCCAAGCCTTGCCCGTCACTGGCATCGACGTTTACATGATGCAACGCCAATGGAATGCCTAGCGTGTCGCAATACGCCAGACAAAAATTTGCCCATGCATCTGCATTGGGCGAGAGACCATGATGAACATGAACGGCGTGGAGACGGTTACCCAGCCCCAAAGCGGTCAATACGTGAAGCAATACAACAGAGTCACACCCACCAGACAAGCCGACACAAAGGCGCTCATCCGAATCAACACGGTGGGCAAGAAAATCCCCCACCCGCTTTGGCAGACTAAGTGACAGGCTGTTCCTTGAAGCGCCCATAGCTCATCAGTCGCTCATATCGGGTGGCCAGCAAGTCAGCGGTTGATAACCCGGATAGCTGCTTCAGTGCATCTTGCAGGGCTTTTTTAAGATTTTGCGCCATGGCCGGATGGTCACGGTGAGCCCCACCCAGCGGTTCACTGACGATCTTGTCAATCAATCCTAGCGTTTTCAGGCGCTGCGCGGTAATACCCATGGTTTCGGCCGCTTCCGGCGCTTTTTCTGCGCTCTTCCACAGAATGGAAGCACAGCCCTCTGGCGAAATGACAGAATAGGTCGAGTACTGCAGCATCTGTACCGTATCGCCCACCGCAATGGCCAACGCACCACCGGAACCGCCTTCTCCGATGATGGTGACGATGACCGGCACTTTCAGTTCGGCCATCACGTACAGGTTGCGTCCAATGGCTTCGGATTGCCCTCGCTCCTCGGCATCAATACCGGGATAAGCGCCAGGTGTATCGACAAACGTCATCACCGGAATGCCGAATTTTTCGGCCAGCCTCATCAGTCGCAGAGCCTTTCGATAGCCCTCCGGGCGGGGCATGCCGAAATTCCGGTATATTTTTTCCTTGGTATCTCGCCCTTTTTGATGGCCGATCACCATGACCGACTGACCATTGAAGCGCGCGAGGCCACCCACAATGGCATGATCATCGGCAAACGCACGATCCCCATGCAACTCTTCAAAATCGGTAAAAATCAGCGACAAATAGTCCAGCGTATAAGGGCGCTGCGGGTGACGTGCCACCTGTGAAATTTGCCAGGGGGTCAGCTTGGCATAGATGTCCTTGGTCAACTGACCGCTCTTCTTCTCCAAGCGTTCGATCTCTTCCGAGATATCAACGGCAGAATCATCCTGCACGAAACGCAGTTCTTCGATCTTGGATTCAAGATCAGCGATGGATTGTTCGAAGTCGAGGAAACTTGTTTTCATGGACCGCTCGTTTGCTAAGTTGGCAGGCATTTTACCTCAAAGGTCAAAAGGCTAGCGTTTCAGTACTCAACCGGCAATGGGTCGAGACTGCGCCAAAGATACCAGGTTGCTACAGAACGCCATGGTCGCCAACGTTCGCCAAATTCTTCCAGCGTGCGACGCGATTGCTTTTCTCCCGAGAAATAGCGCTCGAAGACCGCACGCTGCAGTCCTATATCGTCCAGCGGAAAGATATCTGGCCGCATTTGGTGAAAAATCAGAAACATCTCTGCGGTCCATCGGCCGATTCCGCGTACCGCTGTCAATTGCACGACAATGGACTCATCGTCCAACTCAGCCCATAAAGAAGGATCGAGCTGCCCGTTGGAAAAATGCTTGGCCAAATCGCCAAGATATTCGATTTTTCGCTGAGAAAGCCCGCAACCGACCAATCCAGCCGTACCGAGCTCAACAACACGGCCCGGTGTCAGCGTTCCAACCTGCGCAGCAAAACGCCCCCAGACTGCCTCCGCTACCTTGACTGAAATCTGTTGCCCAACGACTGATCGCGCCAGAGTTCCAAACGCATCACCTCGTGAAACAAGCGACAACCCAATGTACCGCTCGACAAGCTCTGCCATCAGGCAGTCGCGTCGGGCCAGTTCGGCAGTGGCTTGGTTCCAATAGTTTGGCGTCATTGTGAAATTATACGAGCAGACTTGCGGGCTAGGCGCGTGGCCCAATAGCTGCGATTCAGGAGCAGACGCCCCTCACCCAATTTGATAACATTGTCAAAAATCGCCAAGAGGCCTCTCGATGCCAATGTTGGACCACGCCTTTATTCATCCACTTCTCGGTACCGATGGTGCTTGGTCCTGCTACTTGGTTGAGTTTGCCCCGGACGCACCGGGTCATGACCTGTTGGTAAATCTGGATACCTCACCGCTTATCGACGAGTTTGACCATCGCTCCCTGTGGTTCTTCCCCGCAGACGTCGCTGGGTCAGACCTTCGACAGCTGGGTGAGCGAGCAATCCCTGTTTTTGCCAGCAGCGCTGCTCCCAACAATACCGCAGCACTGGATCAACAGGAGTCCGAATTGCGCAAGGCCAAGCGTAAGCTAGGACTGCTCGCCTCGGCTGGCCACAAGCTGCCCGGTGCTGGCTGTTGGGATTATCTGCTGATAGCCGCCAGCCATGCGCGCAGCCTTGCACCCTATACGCTGATCGGGCTGGCAAGTCGAACCACCGTGATCTCCATTGAGGTGCAGACGCATAGTGACCGGGAATGGGCACTCAACCATGCCTGCAGCTTATCCACCAGTGAATTCCTGCAAGTTCGATCAACCGTGCAAACCAGCGCGGACATTACCCGACTGAAACTATTGAAATTGCTGGCCCTGATTGTCGAAGACGCCGAGACGGATGCGCTCGATGCAATTTTTCGCGAAGAGCAAAAACTCTCTTACAGCCTGCTTCGGCTGGTCAATTCGGCCGCAATTTCTCCACGAACCCCCATTGTCAGTTTTAGCCAGGCCATCAACTTGCTGGGACGCCGACAATTGCAACGATGGCTTCAGCTGTTGGTTTATTCCGACCCGAACAATGGACAACATCCCAACCCGCTACTGCAGAAAGCCGCAGCGCGCGGACGTC
>WBZX01000069.1_pt2 | contig 46984 bp, 35 predicted proteins | sample 5204211 | NCBI WGS metagenome assembly WBZX01 (sample SAMN12344362, study PRJNA552823) | activated sludge metagenome | biome: Activated sludge suspended growth; feature: Nitrification reactor; material: Wastewater; isolation source: activated sludge from nitrification reactor of wastewater...
TGCGATGAAAGAGTTTTCTTGTCTTCTCAGCACTCAGGACTAAACTGCATACTCTCCTGGTCGGTAGAGGGCCAGGTGTTGATCGATGAATTGGGCGGTCTTTTCCAGGCCTGCTTCGAGCGAAGTCTGAGGTGCCCAGTTCGCGAGTTGCTTGGCTTTAGTGTTGCTGGCGATCAGCTTCCAGACTTCGCTGCCTTCCGGCCGCTGACGTTGTTGTTCAGTGATGATGGGTACCGTTCGCCCGGTGATCTTCATAGCCAATTCAGCGATAGTGCCAATCGTCTCACCCCGACCCGTGCCTGCGTTAATCACTTCACCCAGGCATTGATCGGCTACTGCAACAGCGAGGAATGCTGTGACAGTATCTTCGACAAAGTTCATATCCCTTACTGGCGATGCATCTCCGAGTTTGAGTGATGTTGCACCACTGATCAACTGCGAGAGTATCGTGGGGATTACTGCTCGGGCAGATTGCCTGGGGCCATAGGTGTTGAAGGGTCTCAACGTGACGACAGGTAGTTTAAAGCTCAGGTAGAAGCTTTCGACCAGTTTATCTGCACCGATCTTGCTCGCGGAATAAGGCGACTGTCCTTGCAGTGGATGTTGTTCATCAATCGGAGCGTAGCGTGCGGTGCCGTAGCATTCGCTGGTGGAAGTATGCACCATGCGTGGGGTGCCATGCAGTCGGCATGCTTCAAGAACATTGACGGTGCCGGTGATGTTGGTCTGTACGTAAGTCGACGGAGCGACGTACGAGAAGGGAATGCCGATCAGTGCAGCCAGGTGAAAAACGGCATCGCACCCTTCGACCGCACGATACATAAAGTGTGGATCAGCCACGTCGCCTGCCAGGAACTGCATTTGGGCTGTCAGCTTGGGATCGGCTAGTTCGAGGTTGCTTCGCTGGGGTCTGGAATCGTAGTGCACCATGGCCTTCACTTTCGCCCCACGGCGAACGAGTTCCTCCGCCAGGTGCGAGCCGATGAAGCCCCCCGCTCCGGTAATCAGTACGTTCTTTCCCTTCCAGTGCATAGTCGCTCCTCGGGGTACATTCATACCCGAAAGCCCGATGTTCTGGAAGACGGATTGTCTGCTAGGACGCTACTGGCCGAGGTGCGATTACTTCAAGTGCTTTTGGTACCAAAGTGATAGTGACTGGCGTTGTGATACGCGATTCACCATCCCCTTGGACAGGTACGATATGCTTGGCTTCGATGCTGATTTGATGTCGAACAGTCCAGAACTTCAGTAGGGGCTGGTTCTGATAATCTCGTCGGAACAGTTTCCAACCGAGAGTAAGATAATCCCACCAACTGAGTGCATCGTAGGCGCAAACGTTCAAAATGCCGTCACTGAGACTGATGCCTGGTCCAATCCGAAAGGGTACCAGGGCAATGCTGCCTCCATTGGCGACGAAGACCTGTACTGCCCAGAATCGTCTCCTGCGACCATCCATGATGCAGCGAAAGTGGATACGATGCGGCCTGAAGAACCGTCCGAGGAATGATTTGAAGTAGGCCCATCTTCCTAGCCGACGTTTGTCATCTCGACTGGTCTCTCGAATAGCCTCCGCATCAAGGCCTGCACCAATGCGAAGGAAGAAGAACTTATCTCCCATCTGCATGGCATCCAGTTCCAGCATCTCATCCAACGAGCAAAGTAGTTGAGCAGCCTGAACCCAGTCAGCAGGTATGGCCAATTCGCGGGATAGTGAGTTTGCCGTGCCGGATGGGAATATGGCGAGAGGCAGCTTGTCTTTCAAGCCGGCGCTGATGATAGCGCTCGCTACCAGCGATGCAGTGCCATCTCCACCACAGGCGAAGACTCGTGAGGTTTTGTTCTCTACGGCCTGTTTCAGTTGTGGAATGAGATTGGCAGGGGGAACCCCTTTTTCGAGAATGATCCAATCATGCTTCCAGTTGTACTGATCCAGAGCATGCGTCAATAGTGAACGTAGTCTTTCAGCATCACCGCTACCAGCGCGGGGATTCAGGAAAACAAGTGCATGTCTGGTGGCGAATTTCATCCATCTGTTGTAAGGCATTCTGGCATCGAGTCATCATGCGACGATGTTAGCTCGATGCCAGGCAAGACTACATCAGTATTTCACTTAGCGCTCGGATGAGGTGATCGATATCCTTCTCCGTATTGAACACCCCCGGGCTGACGCGAAGAGTTCCCTTGGGGGCAGTACCCAGCGCACGGTGGATGTAGGGCGAACAGTGTAACCCGGGGCGAACAGCAATATCAAAACTGGTATCGAGAATAGCTGCCAAGTCGGGGGAATCTAATGCAGGATGACTGAAACTCAAGGTGCCAACACGATGATTGCTATCGAGGTGGCCATAGATCGTTATCTCGTCTTTGCTGGCCAGGTAATCAATCAGCTTGCTGACGAGAGCATTCTCATGTTTCCAAATCTTGTCGGTCGTTTGTTCCAACACGTACTCAATACCTGCTCGTAGCCCTGAGATACCCAGAACGTTCGGGGTACCACCTTCGAGCTGAAATGGAAGTTCAAGGGGTTGTACCCGGCTCATCGAATCACCACCCGTGCCACCTTCACGCCAGGGATGCAGTGATGCTCTGCTACCTACATAAAGAACGCCAGTTCCCGTGGGACCGAAGAGGGCCTTGTGTCCGGGGGTGGCCAAGAGGTCGATGCTCATCCCTCGGATATCGATGGGGATCACCCCAGCAGACTGGGCTGCATCCACCAGCAGCAAGGCACCATGCTGTCGAACGATGGCACCAATATCGGCAATCGGCTGTACGGTGCCTAGCACATTGCTGGCATGAGTAACGACGACGAGTTTGGTTTTAGGAGTGAATGCAGCTTGGATGGTTGCTGGTTGAACGGTACCCAGTTCGTCTGCATACACACGGGTAAGCGTGATGATGCCTTCATCAGCCAGTGCTTCCAGTGGCCTGCTGACACTATTGTGTTCGAGGTTGGTGGTAACAACATGGTCGCCTGGTTTGACTACACCTTTGATAGCGATGTTGAGCGAATCGGTACAGTTTAATGTGAAGATGACTCGTTCGGAGCCTTCACCATTTAAGAGTTGATTGAGAAGATGACGACATTGATGGATCTCCTGCTCAGCAGCGAGGGCCATCTTGTGCGACGTGCGACCAGGGTTGGCGAGGTTCTGTCGGGCGAACTGGTCAAGTTGGCGATAGACTGCTTCAGGCTTGGGGAAGCTAGTGGCAGCGTTATCGAGATATGTCACAGGCATGAGCAACCGTTATGTGGAACAGTAGCTGTCTGCCTGTGATGCTGTCAGCGAGCAGCAACTGGGCCATAGCCCACAGCAAACGCTACTATCAGGTTTTGCAAAGCTGATCAAGAACCGGGAGTTCGAGGAATTCCGCCAGGCGAGGGCCAGCTTGTCGCATCCAGCGCCAATCGGCATGCACCGCGAGGTTCACCCGTGGTGGAACAGCGTTACTGAACACGAGGTTCATTTCATAGCTGGGCCGCTGTACTTCCTCGGTGTGAATGCCAGCCTGGTACACCTTGTAATAGCGGTAGAGCAGTTGCAATGCGACTGCATCCTGCAAGCCATAGGTCGCCATCAGCTTAGGCATCTTGTTGAAGCCATAGCAACGCTGAATGGTCATCAGCTTGGAAACACGATCAAAGCGGTACTGTAGTGGACCAGCTTTAAAGAACGGGTAGATCAATGCAATCAGCAGGATGATTCCCGGTATTACAGCAAAGGCTGCCCACATGATAGTGGTGTCAGTCTTGTTGCGTTCGAGTCCCAGCATCATTCCCTGGATACCGCAGACAATCATGAAGCCCAGGCAGCCGAGAAAGCTGAGGTAAGTCAGCCGGGAAAGCCAGGGTGGTCGTGAAGGCACGGGCTGCAGGCAGAGGATGTTATCTCCCAGGATTTCGAGACGTACCTGCCTATCCGTATTCAGTTCGCCCGCCGGAACCATGGGATCAACGGGGACATCGACGAGGTTGGCCTGGTGGTTGCTGTTGGTGCGGAGCAGTGTGGGTTTGCTCATCGTCGGAACCTGGGTCTCCGGTCGAGACCCGTGCGAGTAGGGGGGTGCAATAGCTATCGAAGCATAACTCATGATGCGTCCCTGGCAGGAATGATGCTCTAAGATAGCTCACAATCTGCCCAGTCTACTCAATAAGTTCCAATTCCGACAGAAATTTCGTGGTGATTAGTGCCCTATGAACTTGGCGTAGAGCGTTTTGGCGCGGTCGATGTCGTTCGTGCCTTTGATTATCGCTCGTCCGTCGGGGAAAACCGTGAAATCATGCCCATCTGCAGTGAAACGGAGCATGAACTTGTTGTAGTTCACCGTCCCCTGGGCAGCAGGCATCAGTACCTCGGCCAGGGTGGCAAAGTTGAGCTGGCTACTGGTTCGATGAGCGATCTGTACCGCATTTCGACCACACAGGGAGGTGGTGTGGGCCCCCATCTTGCCTTCGAGCCACTCGAAGTTCCGCTGTTTGCAGCAGGGACAATCGACCTTGTCCTTCAGCTTGCTGATCTTGAATCGACGGAACTCATTATCCCATACATCGACGTAGACCAGTTCTCGGTTGATAGCTTCGATGTGGCCTGTCATGATCTTGATGGCTTCTGTAGCCTGCAAACTGGCTATCACATTGATGGTGGGTGACAGAACGCCAGCCGTCTCGCAGGTAGCAGCCATGCCAGGTGGGGGGCTGGTTTCGACAACACAGCGAAGGCAGGGCGTCTGCCCGGGGATGATCGTCATCGTCTGGCCGACGCTGCCGATGGCTCCGCCGTAGACCCAAGGCTTGTTCAGCTTGATGGATGCATCGTTGACCAGGTAACGCACTTCAAAGTTATCGGTGCCGTCCAGGACGATGTCAACATCTTTGACGAAGTCGAGGATGTTGGTGTGGTCAATGTCGGTCACGATCGACTCGATGGTGATCTCGGAATTGACACGACGGAGCTTGCGGGCAGCAGCTTCTGCTTTGGGGATACCTGCAGCTACGTCGTCCTCATCGAAAAGAACCTGACGTTGCAGGTTATGGGTTTCGATGAAGTCGCGATCAATGATGCGGACGAAGCCGAACCCTGCACGTACAAGGACGTTGGCCAGGACCGTACCGAGCGCTCCGCAACCACAGAGGGTGACTCGGCTGTCGAGGAGCTTCTTCTGCCCCGCTTCGCCGACACCATGAAATCGCATTTGTCTGCTATATCGTTCCATGTTATATCCCGGCTGCGGCCGGTCTTTCTCTTGTAAGGAGTGAATTCATACCCAAGGCCAGCTGAACCGGTACTCCGACTACCTAACCACCTGCAACCGCAGGGATGATGGCCAGGCTGTCGCCATCTTTGGTGACCGTATCCATGCCTTCGAGGAAGCGGATGTCTTCATCATTGATGAACAGGTTGATGAACCGTCGAGGTTGGCCTGCTTCATCAAACAGGCGATCTTTGAGCGCAGGAAACTGTCGAATGACATCAGCCAGCACCGCTTGAATGGTGGCACCGGTGGCTTCGACAGTGTCCTGACCCTCGGTCTGCGGACGGAGCGGGGTGGGAATTTGGACTTCGATGGGCATGTGAACTCACGTGAATGAGTGAGGAATACGGTTCAAACATCTAGAATGCCTGCTTGAAACAGGCAATTACATTATACGAGCACTCGCTCATGCGTGAGTTGCACCACTTCCTTAGGGCCTGTCACGATCTTGTCAAACTCCACCATGTTCGGCTCAATCGCGGGTACCTGTTCCAGCACTTTCTCAACCGAATCCTGTGTTTTCAGGCCGTTTCCGGTGATGCAGACCACAATGGGCTCGTCGGCAGGAAGCTTGCCTTGTTCAATGAGCTTCTTGGTGACGGCAACGGTCACACCACCTGCGGTCTCGGCGAAGATGCCTTCGGTTTGACTGAGGAGTAGCATGCCTTCGACGATCTCTTCATCGGTGACATCTTCGGCCCAGCCACCACTGCTCTTGATGAGTTTGTTGGCGAAGTAGCCATCGGCGGGGTCACCAATGGCCAGGCTCTTGGCAATGGTGTTAGGCTTCTTGACGGGCTTGTGGCTTTCCCAACCTTGCTTGACTGCGGTGGAAATCGGCGAGCAACCAGAAGCTTGTGCTCCGTAGAAGCGAGTGGGGGTTTCAGTCACCCAACCCAGTTGAGTCAGTTCATTGAAGGCCTTGTTGATTTTCCCAATCAAGCTTCCACCCGCCATCGGGGCGACGACGTGCTTAGGCAGATTCCAACCAAGCTCTTCAGCGATCTCGTAGCCCATCGTCTTCGACCCTTCGGCATAGAACGGCCGAAGATTGATGTTCACCAAGCCCCAGCCATACTTGAAGGCAATCTGGGTACAGAGACGATTGACCTGATCATAGGTGCCATGCACGCGGATGAGGTTAGCACCGTACACCACGGTATTCAACAACTTGGCTTTCTCCAAATCGCTTGGCACCAGGATGTAGCTTTCGAGACCAGCAGCAGCAGCGTTCGCTGCAACACTGTTGGCCAGGTTGCCTGTACTGGCACAGCCGACGGTGGTGAAGCCGAGTTCCTTGGCCTTCGAGAGAGCAACCGAGACAACACGATCTTTGAAGGAGAGCGTGGGGAAGTTGACCGCATCGTTCTTGACGTAAAGCTGCTTAACACCGAGTGCAGCACCAAGCCGCTTGGCACGAACGAGTGGCGTACCACCTGCATGCAGACCGACAGTCGGTTCACCTTCTACTGGCAGCAGTTCCCGGTATCGCCACATATTCCAGGGGCGGTTCTTCAGTTCGTTCTTAGTCAGTTGCTTGCCGATAACTTCGTAATCGTAAGCCACTTCGAGCGGGCCGAAGTCTTCAGTGCAGAAGTTGTTCGCTTGAACCGGATACAGTTTGCCACACGTACGGCAACGAAGACCAGTGATTCGACTGCTACAACCAGAGACGGAATTGGACACAAGATGCTCCCAGCGGAGGCACAGTGTTCATCGTGATGATAACTGGTGTAGGCACTAAGGTAAGACGAGGATGCAGAAATACTTCTGCTCGACTCATCTCACCTGGCGTAACCAGGTCAGGAGTTAGCACCTGTCGTGTATCACGGGGAAACGTGAAAACACCGGTTGCTGTGGCGTCGCAGGGCCTGTCCCTCAGCCACTCTTGATGAGATACTGTGCCAAATTGTCAAAGAAGACTGACGTTGTCAGCTACCTAAACGATAAGCCAGACTCCATCAAATGGCAAGATGGAAGTGCAGAAACTTGCCCAGATCGTACTCTTCTCTGTTAGATTAGGCAGGCGTCTTTCCCAAGAGACAGCCACCCGATCATCCCTACAATGTCGTTTTGCACCGAACCCACGGATTGGCCTGCACGCTATGGCTGAACGCATTGATATTGTCGCTATCACGGATGAAACCCGTCGTCGGTATCTGAATTATGCACTGTCGGTGATCACGAACCGGGCACTACCTGACGTACGGGATGGGCTGAAGCCGGTGCAGCGGCGCATCCTGTATGCAATGTTTCATGATCTGCATCTCTACTCCAACGATCGACCGCTCAAGTGCGCGAAGGTCTGTGGCGAGGTGATGGGTAACTATCACCCGCATGGCGACATGGCCATCTACGATGCCCTCGTTCGAATGACCCAGAACTGGGTGCTTCGTTATCCGCTGGTCAATGGCGAGGGCAACTTCGGTTCCGTCGAAGGGTACGATGCAGCGGCCAGCCGCTATACGGAATGCAAGCTCCATGCGATTGCGGAAGAGTTGATGGTCGAACTCCGCCAGAAGACGGTGGAGATGAAGCCGACCTACGATGGCAACCGCCAGGAACCGACGGTTCTGCCTGCCCGCTTCCCTCATATCCTGGTGAATGGCTCGACCGGTATCGCGGTCGGCATGGCTACCAACATTCCGCCGCACAACCTGAAGGATGTGATCTCAGCCTGTGTGCAGTTGATTGACGATCCTGAATCTACGGTAGCGGTGTTGCTGGATAAGCTGAAGGGGCCTGACTTCCCTCTCGGTGGTAAAGTTCTGGCGGATCGCAAGACGCTTCGCAACATCTACGAAGAAGGGCAGGGGAGCGTCAAACTCCAGGCTGAATGGAAGATGGAGGAAGGCAAGAAGCGACAGATCGTCGTCACCAGCATTCCTTATGGCGTGAACAAGGGGGCGCTCGAAGAGAAGATTGGCGAACTCATCGCCAACCGCAATCTGCCTCAACTGCTGAATGTGGTGAATGAATCGAACGAGAAGGAAGGGCTGCGTATTGCTCTCGAGATCAAGCCTGACGCTGATCCCGAAGTGGTGATGGCGTATCTCTTCAAGCATACCGATCTGCAAACGTCGTTTGCCTACAACCTCACCTGTTTAGTACCCAGCGTGCCACAACTGGAGGCGGAGAAGAAGCGAAAGAAGGGGAAAGCTGCTGAGGGGACTGATGATCCCACGACGATGACCATGCGGCCTGCCCGGGCATCGCTGCTGGAAATCCTCAGGCACTTCCTCGATTTTCGTTTTGTCACGGTGAAGCGTCGTTACGAATACATCCTTCAGCAACTGCTGGCTCGCATCCACATCCTCGAAGGCTTCCGCATCGTCTTCAATGCACTAGATAAAGCTCTTGAACTCATCAAGAACAGTCAAGGCAAGCAGGATGCTGCAGAGAAGCTCATGAGTGTGCTCAAGCTCGATGCGATCCAGGCCGATGCCATCCTGGAGATGTTGCTTTACAAAATCGCCCGTCTCGAGATCAAGAAGATTCTCGAGGAGCTTAGGGAGAAGAAGGAAGAAGCGGAACGCATCGAAGCATTGCTCAAGTCAGATAAGAAACTCTGGGGCGTGGTCCGCAGCGAACTCGAAGAAGTAGCAGAGAATCACGGCGAATCGGCCCGACGACGGACGAAGATCGTCAGCGAAGAAGAGTTGCCTGACTTCGATCCGGAAGCGTACATCATTAGGGAAAACACCAACGTTGTTATCACCAAAGATGGCTGGATCAAACGTGTAGGTAAGCTGGCTTCCGTCGAAGGAACCCGTGTTCGTGAAGGCGACTCCGTGATTGCAGTAGTGCCCGGTAGCACCCACGATCATGTCGTCTTCTTCTCGGATGAAGGCGTGGCATATACCATGCGCATGAACGAAGTGCCCGCTAGCGCAGGCTATGGTGAGCCGTTGGCCAAGTTCTTCCGGCTCGGCGATGGTGCCCGTATCATTCATGCACTGACTGCCGATCCTAGGTTTATTCCAACTGAAACCAAACCAGCCAGCAAGGGTGATCCACACGGGCCGTATCTGCTCGCTGCCACGGCGTTCGGGCAGGTGCTGCGGGTTCCATTCGCACCCTACCGGGAAGCCAGCAATGTGAAGGGACGCATGTTCGTGCGTCTGAACGACGGCGATAAGGCTGTACTCGCAACGGTGCCTTTAGCTGAGTACAAGAGCATCATGCTCTGTTCGATGGAAGGGCGAGTGATTCACTTCCCCATCTCGGATATTCCCGTGCTCTCAGGCGTGGGCAAGGGTGTGATGGGTATCAAGCTCGACGACAAGGATACGCTGCTGGGCGGAGCTATCTTCCGCAACCAGAACGATGTCCTCACTGTGGAAACCAGCGGCGGCAAGACCATGGAATTCTATGGCTCCCGTGAACAGGTGAGCCGAGCTGGTAAGGGCTTTGAAGCAGTGAAGCGAACCAGCTTCACAAAGATCGTGCCTGCTGCCATCCCCCTGGTGAATTGGGAAGAGTTCGAGCAGCCTGGGGCAGAGAAGAATGGCAAGGCGAAGAGTGGGTTGTTTGATTAGTGTGATGTAAAACTGTAGCGGAACTCGCCTAGAGTTCCGAGGGTGGGCGGGAAGTACCAAGACGGAACACTTGGCGAGTTCCGCTACAAGCGACCTACCCAGCAATCGCCATGGCCGCCTGCGATTGCACCACAAACCGACCATGGAAGCTCACGCAGGGTAGATCATTCTCAAAGATCTCGCTACGCATTTCGATGCGGCCTTTGCCTAATCGACTGACACTACCGAGCATCGATTCCCACATATCTGGTGAAGGCCAACAGCATCGAGCGCTGAAATCCTTCGTCACCGGGCGAATATAGCTGAGTTGACTATCCTGAATGATGATTTGTGTCTGATGTCTTTGCTGTTCAAGCATTAGCCAAACCATACCCCAACTGGTAATGGTGGCGAGAGTTGCCAGGCTCCCACCAAAAGCGGTGGACGCATGGTTGATGTTAGGCTCCAGCGGGGCTGACATCTCGAGACCGAGGGGCGAACAGTTGAGCACTTTGATGCCCATGGTGCGGGTCAAAGGAATGCTGGTATGCAATGCTGCTTGCAATTCGCTAAGCACGGCACTACTGAAGGATTGAACCGAAAGATGCTGTATAGGCATCGACATACTGCAAAACCCCAAGGCACGACTGAGTCATAACCCAAGTTGTGCAATACGTCTAGCGGGATTTTGCCTAGTTCAGCTCCTTATTGGAAATCTCTCCCAGTTTTTGCCGCAAATACGTTGCACGCTCTACATTGTGCTCTTCATTCGTGAGCGATTTGCCTGTCAGTTTGGTCAGGTGAGAGGGCTGAGTTTGCAGGAAGAGCATGTTCAGCAGCGGAATCGTCAGGTCATCCACCATTTCCAGGGCAATACCCAGCCGCACGGTGGAGAGCAGGTCCATCATCTCGTCTGCTGACATCATGGTGGCAGCTTTCAAGGTGCCATAGGCGCGGGAGACCTTGTCCTGCACCAGCGGTTGATACTGCTGCATGAGGGCTTTGCGGGCTTCCCGTTCGTAGTGGATGATCTGCGGAATGACTTCGCGAATCTCTTTGAGGATGGTTCCTTCGTCTTTGCCGAGGGTAACCTGATTGCTGATCTGATAGAAGTCGCCTGAAGCCCTGGTGCCTTCGCCATAGAGCCCACGGACCGCGAGGTTGATCTTCTGCAACGCCCGGAAGACCTTTTCCAACTGCTTGGTAAACTGCAGGGCAGGGAGGTGCAGCATTACGCTGGCCCGCATGCCGGTACCTACGTTGGTGGGACAGGCCGTCAGGTAACCAAACTCGTCGCTGAAGGCATAGGTGATGCGTTCTTCGACTTTGTCATCGAGCTGATCGATATCTTCCCAGGCCGCATCAAGCTGGAACCCGCTGCGAAGCACCTGCAGACGGAGATGATCTTCTTCATTTACCATCACGCTGCGGGTTTCATGGCTTTCAAAGGCAACGCCTCGCGGGCCTTCGGTGCCAGCCAGTTCCCGGCTGAGGAGTTGGCGTTCGCGGAGGAATTCACGATCAACGGGGGAAAGCGTATGCACCGTAAAATACTTGAAGTCGAATCCCCAATCGTTCTTGCAGAAACGTTCGCGGATGAGACTTTCGATCTCGCCCCGCTGCATGGCAGAGGCGCGATTGGTGAACGGGAAGTTCACGATGTTGCGGGCGAGACGGATGCGACTCGAAACCACCACATCTGACTCCGGGCCCGTGCCTCGCAGCCATTCTCCTGAGGAGCGTGCCAGTTCGTCCAGGTTCATCCGGTCTGTTCCTTCTGTCGTATCAAGTCACGCAGTTCCGCTGCTCGTTCGTAGTTTTCCAACTGGACAGCGTCGCGTAAGAGTTTCCGTAAAGCTATCACATCCGCTTGGGTTACTTCGGGGCGTTGGCGTGGCCGCTTACCGGTATGCACCGTCTTGCGATGAATGCGTTCCAGTAACGGCACCAGACCGGGGCGGAAGACCTCGTAATCATGAGGACACCCTAGTCTACCTTGTGTTCTGAACTCTGTATAGTGAAGACCGCAAGCCGGGCAGGATAAGCCAGCAAGCTTGTCGCTCCCATCCGCAGCATACTTGCTGATCATCATCTGAACGATTTGCGAGATTTGCAGGTCTTTGCCGACAAGCAGGTTCTTTTGCTGAGCACATTGAGAACAGAGATGCAGTTCGAGTGGTTCCTTCCCCGACATCGGATGGCACAGATGGATGTCGGCAGGTTCCCCACACTGTTCGCAAGGCTTCTTCATCTAAGGGAACTCCACATCATCCTGAAGCTGATTCCGCAATGGTGTATTCAACTAACCATCGTTGCTGGTTTCAAGCTGTCTGATCTGATCTCGAAGCTGAGCTGCCTGTTCGTAATCTTCCATGCCAACAGCGTTCTGCAACTTCTTTCGCAGTTGGCCTAGCTGCGAGAGCATTCCCGATTGTGGATACTTTCGCCGAGGCGACTTGCCCTGGTGTTTCACTTCGCCATGAATGTTTTCCAGCAAAGGTACCAGTTCCTTTTTGAAGACTACATAATCGTGCGGACAGCCGAGCCTGCCGGTGGAACGAAAGTCTTTGAAGGTGATGCCACACTGCGGACACTCCAACCGATTGAGAGCCTCGATCTCGGCATCATCCTTGGCTATTTCGACTGGTTTGGGTTCAGGCAGTTTCTCTGGCGATTCGTAGAGATGCTTTTGAGCACACTCTTCGCAGAAGTGCATTTCTTCAATTTGCTTCGGCCCCACGATTTCCGTGAGATGCAACGTCGCTGGCTTCGGGCACCGCTGACAACGCACCGTGAAGACTCCACCATGAGTGATGCTTTCATCCTACACTCTCAGCAGAAGTACAGCAATGGCGAGTGTCAGTGCATTCAAGGGATTGGAAACGTGAGGGGGAAGAATCAAGACTAGTGTACAAGAGTGGACATCGTGGTATGGCATTAAAATGACATATCCACCACGGAGACCACCCATGCTGAAATCCAAACTGGCACCTACCCAACGTGCAGCGATGTACATCGCCCTGAAGGGTGGTGCACTACAGCAATGTGTCAAGCACTGGGTCTACTTTCGTTCCAGGAAAGCTGATTCTCTGGAACACGCCTACCGCCTGGGTAACTACCTCATCTCCCACTTCGCCAAGGTAGTGAAGGCTTTCAAAGGTGACCGCAAACGCATGACCGACGCGATCAACACCTGCCTGGCTAAAGCACCTTTCTGTTGTCCACAGTGTGCAACGCAACGCTAAAAAAACAGAGCATGCGATAACTCGCATGCTCTTTCAGTGCCGAAGACAGGAGTTGAACCTGCACTCCCTTTCGGGAACTAGAACCTGAATCTACCTAAGGGGCATTGTGCTTGAATGGCATCTGCGTTGTAACTTGTGTTCTCGTCTCCGGATGCATCGGAAATCAACGCTAGCTAGATGTTATGCAAATGGCACTTGGAAGGCCAATAAGTGTGCCATTTTTTCGCCAGTTACTGTCTTCGAAGAAGTATTCGAAGCTCTGCAGCAGGTTCGGTAAGACCGCAATTTGCAAGTCGATCAGCGACAGTGATAAGTCCCCTTTTGAGAAACTGCTTATTCAGACCGAGCTCAATGGTCGTCTTCGAAATGTCAAGCGTGTCTTGACCCAACAATGCACTTTTCCAACCCCAGTCATCAGTTTTCTTTCCCTCTTTAATCCATTTCTCTACCCTCCTAGATGAAGCATCGCAAAGTTGAACCATTTTATTATCGGAGATTAGAGATCCGGATTGAGCACCAACTTCGTGATTGTGACGACCGCCAATAAAGAAATCATGAATGCAATTATGCAGTTCACAAAAGTCAGCTAACGTTCCAACCTCGATGAGGCGTAACAAATCCGTTACCACTCTAGAGCATAGTTCTCTTCTGAGCTCAGGTGGCCAGTGTCTTTCCAACCCCCTAAGAACGGAACGAACCGGAAATCGGTCTTTGTCATCATTTGAGTCAAAAGGCCATCGATTAACGCTCTTGGTTACTAGATGTGACCATGAGTTTGCCGCATTAGTGTCGTTTTCAACAACGGCGTCTGCTACTCCCCATAAAACACCATCTATAAGGAGTTCAAGAGATTTTTTTGCCTGCCAAGCTCTGTCCAGATTCCGATCAAGGAGCAACGTCAACTCCCGAACAACTGGGTTATCGGGTTTTTGGTTTGCCAACATCGACGCATCACCAAGGATCTTTCCGGCAAATCTAACACTGTCGCTGAACGAATCAGTTTCAACTATTCGATTTATGAATAGGGTAATACAAGGGGCAATTATGGATCCCCCGGTTTCAATCGCTTTGTCAATAGCCTTGGTAACCACGATTGGCGAATGATCGGACTCAATTGATTGAGAAAGCAATTTGCCCAGCTCTGGAGATTTCCACCAAAACCATGGAGTCAGCACGGAAAAAACTGTCGCCTTAGTGAATGACGGCCAGCTATCCCACTTTGTGCTGACTGTCTCAACTAATCTCGTTAAAATTGGAGCAAACGATCCGTCATCTGCGACTGGAAGTAAGGCACTAAGATAGGCAAAGGATGTATAATGAGGATCTGATGGATTCCAGCCAAAAGTCTTTTTGTCAGTCTGCCGTGAATGGTACTCTGGAACAGACTGAGACAGCTTATCAAATGCCAAGTCTGAGATTCTTCGCCACCATGGAGCTCTAGCGTTAAGTTCTTTCTCCCAATCTTCAGACGAAAGTAATTGAGATGTAACCTGGTTGTTAACATCAGTATGAAGAAAAAGCTTCAAGGACTCTAGAGCTCGATTACACCAATCAAGGATCTTTCCAGCCCAAGCATCGCTTTGTGCCACTTCGCGTGAAAGTAGAGTACTGAGTGCATTGAATCTGCTGACTAGATCCTGGGCTAGTTCATCTTTACTCAAGTTCCTTGATGCCTCGGACTGTTTCCATGACACAGTATGGAGCAATGGCTCGTCTTCTGGATGAGGCCATTGCGAATTGGGAATATTTGGCAACGCAACTGGTCGTTGATCCACATGGAATAGCGGCTCAACTCGCGGATCTGTCGGCTCGAAAATATCATCACTAGCGAGCCAGTCTTCAACTAATTGCAGCTCCTCTTCCGAAAGGACGTCCCAGAACTTCATATCTGACAACTCTTGGAGTTTGATTGTATCCTCAATAGAAGCACTACGTACCGAATCAGCCAATTGCTGCATTTCGGATTTTGTTAGTGTTGGTGTAAGTCTTATCCTGAGTAATCTTCGCAGATCAGAAAGAGATCCAAGATCAAGCACAGAGCTCATCCTCAAGAGGCGTAGTGATTCAGCCTTGTGCCACAACTTTGTTGTTTCCTGATTGCTCAAGCAATCTAGGAGACAATAAAGGGGCAATGAAACACAGATTGAAAACTGCTTGTCAATCATCTTGTCGGTAAGAGCTGAAAATCTAGCAAAGTCCTCAAGAGAAGCGGTACTTCTCAAGGCACTCTCGATGGCACTAATTAAGATGAAGTAATCGCTATCTTGCTTATCATGATGATCATGGATTCGTATTTCTTCGTCGTAGTTAACACTAAAAGGCTGAGTCTCATCAAATTCACGTCCTTGGACTTTCATAAGTGACGCATAGAAGCTCATAGTCCTAGGCCATTCAAGTTCTTGAACGGACGTAAGGATTCGTGCCAACATTTCAGCTGTAGTTTCAAACCATGAATCTGGATTGTCTTTGAGTAGTCCATTATTGAGAAAGATCTCTTTGAGTTCCTTATCACAATAGTGCCTGAGCTCAGAAAAGAATTGTGAGACATCATTCCAACGCTTGGAGCAATCCAGTCCAAGAATTGCTCGCAATACTTCGTTCGCTTCACGGAAGAACCCTATTCTCACCAAGTTGATGACTTGACGAAGAAAATCATGCATCAGCAAGTCATCACATCGTCCACCCCATAATTTTAACCAAGTCAGCACGGTCTCTTGCGTTAATACATTCTCTCGATTCAGGAATTCCAGAAGGGTGCGGATAGTAGGATAGTATTGTTGTCCATTGTGCTCCAATAACGAACGGTTCTGCTCACACAATCGCTCAGCAATTCCTATTGCTTGATCAGCTGAGGTTATCGTTGCGTTCGTTTCAAGCCGAACGATCAAGGCATGCAATTGCCCCCCTTCTTTCCCTTGAAATCTCGACAGCGGGATCATCGATAGCTTGTCACTCCAATGAAATGCCTGGAGATAGACTGCTTGGGTTAATGCTTCTTGTAATATCGGAAACGGTAGATCAGCAAAATCCATAAGGGCCGAAGGACCTTCCATGACTATGGCTATTGCCTCCCTAGCGTACGCTTGATTGCGATTCCAAAGTTCGATCACATATTGTTGTGCCGTTCCCCATTCAGGTTTATTAATTATCCACTTGATGGAGCCCGAAGCGGCTGTACGGCCAACATGATCAATGGCGATCCGTGCAACTGCATCGGCGAGGTGTGCTGAATCTCGAATATGTAAGTGAGTAGCAATGTGTTCCACCAATGCATATTCTCGAACCCAATCATGTCTCCATTGAATCGCATCGGTGCCAAGTGAATTGAGTACCCCCTCTCGAATGAGCATTTCAATGCCATTTGCTACGCTTGACTCCAATGAAGATCGAGCAAACGCAAATTCACCGTTCAGAGTGAATTGAACAAGAGGCCGGATAGCACCAATCTTTTGTGCTTGGGTTTGTCCCGAAGTCCCAACTGACCGAAGCCCTTCGCTTTCGGCTTGTACTGTTCGTCGCCAGAAAATCTCGATAATTTGAAAACCGCTGACCTCTCCACTGTCAGCTAACGGCATATCACCGATGGAAACGACACTTGCGTAAAGTGAAAGCAGCAACGGATTGCAAAGAGCTTTTGTGAGTGATCTGTTCGTAGGGGCAAGGAGGCCAACTTCAATGAACGACTGGTTCACTTGAGCGACCGAAAACTCTTGCAACTCAGATTTGTGATAGCGTAGTTCTAAATCTTGAAGCCAGTTTTGTGCAGCTACGACTTCTTTTCTCGCCGTTATAAAGGTATTTAGATTTGGCAGTCGTGCAATTTCGTCAATGCAACGTTTCCATCCCATCCGAAGCAATTGATCAATCTCATCTAATCCATCAATGGCTAACCACGTTGGTGATAATCCAGAAAGTAGACAGCATAGCTTTGAGAGAGCAGCAAGGTGATCAGCGTCGAGCTCTCCAGCTTTAACAAGAATCGCATGACGAGGAGGAATCCTTCTGGCTACTTCCCGCAAAGCCAATTCACTTATGGAAGTCTTGCCAGAACCCATTGGTGCAACAAGGAATTCAGATCGCTCGAAATCAAAATCTGGAAGACGGTCGGCAATACCCCAAGTCTTTCTTGGTGTACCCTCGATTCTTCTCCATTCAATCGCTGGAGTTTGTCGACGTAGACCGCTTGCAGCGTTAAATGTCAGTAGATTTCTGAATAATCCTTCTGATACAAAAGCAATTGGCAAAGAGCTAATCGCAGCCAGAAATGCAGGGATCGTATAACTAACTTTTTTGTCGGTTCTAACCCGAGTGGTAAGCTCACCTGTGATAAACAGTGTGATTGCTTCAGCTGTCCCCCTAGAAAAGATACCAGTTGTCAAAAGTTGCACGGCTTCTTCGAGCTCTTCGTAGGTATGTGTATCGATGACTAAGCGGGACAGCACACTTGTAATGTCAGAATCTTTGCAAGGAGGAGGGGCATCGGCTTCCATGTCTTTTTTGAGATGGTAAAAAGCTTCCTGGATAGCTGTATCTGGATTACGGACTTGGGAAGGTTGCTCAATTTTAACCTCAGGAGCGGATATAGAGAGAATAGACTTAAGCATCCCAGAGATATGTTCGAGGAATTTCGTGCTTTGCTTGTTTGAATCCGTTGCCCATCCGAAAAAAAGTTTGTCTGTTTCAACTGTTCCTGCGTTCAGCTCATCACGAATTCTCTCGTAGAAGACTTTCCTATCGCCGCTAGTTATCTCGGTGTCTTTACATTCGATGAAATGAGTTGCTCCATCTTCGAAATCTAATCGTACGTCCCAGGCGGGGGCTTCATTTGAGGATCGGTCCTCAATTCCAAAACTCACAAGATGCAAACTCTTATCTATGTCCTTATCAATATTTGCCAAAGCAATCGACGTGAGGACCCGATAAGTAAGGTACTTTTGCTGATAGACGTAGCCACCCAAACCAGATGCTCCACCGCTCATCACATCCCTTTCAGACAAATCTTTGGAGTAAGGCAAACCAGTGTGGACCGCGAAATCAGGATAGCCTATTTGCAGCAAACCGATATGGGAATCCATAGAGAATGATCGATCAAATGGCCTCTACCAGTCATTCTGAAGTGAGAGGTTCCGTAACCTCTCAGTTTTGTTCACAGACCGCATGATGATTATGCAAAATAGTCTCTCGACCAAATGAGGTTGTCGGCAAAGTCAGAGGTGGCTAGACGTTAGTTTGTAGGACGCTAGATGACTGCTCGACTGATACACCCCACGAGCAATGTACCGGTGGATAATGAACTTGAACCAGGGATCTAGGCAGGTTTGTAATTGCTTGCCCTGTGTAACAGCACGTGGCCTATGACCAGCTGAACTTGGCATTCGGCAGGCCCCACAAATCCAAGATTCAAGTTGTATGAGTGTGATTGCAGATAAAACTTTTAAATTTACATGCAAACATTGTGAACCAAAGCTAGATTTGTTTGCTCTGCCTGAAATCTCATTGTCAAGAACCTTGAGAATCTAACGCACTTGCTGCACTTCACCAATAGACATTTAGCAGTGCAGTGTGCCTCTCTTAGAGTTTAGAGATGATCCACTCGCTTGAGTTTCGCGACGTAGCCACCTTCTTAGGCTCTCACTCCGTCACCGGTTTGAAGTCAATCAATTATTTCTTTGGCAGTAACGGCAGCGGCAAGTCAACCATTGCCAAAGTCATAGCGGCTGCCAATCCTGCACATTGCACATTAACTTGGACAAAAGACATTCCGCTGGATCGCATCGTCTACAACGAGGAGTGGATAAGAGCAAACTTCGCTCAGACCGAAGAACTAAAGGGGATTTTTACCCTCGGCGAGGAAGAGATCAATCTGGGTAATCAGATACAAGAAGCTAGAGAGCGGTGCGATGATCTTCAGGATGGAATTGCAAAGGAAACAAAGAGCAGAGACGGTGATAGTGATGATCCAGATTTCCAAGGACTCGAACAGAAGCTTCAGGCCTTGGAAAGTGAACTGAAGGAAGAGTGTTGGACGGTTAAGCAAAAAAATGAGGCCAAGTACAAGGATGCACTTAAGGGATGTCTTCTGAAACTGCCGTTCAAAAACCGGGCACTACTGGAAGCGTCCAACAATAAATGCAAGTCGGTCGATGTTGGAACGCTTCAAAGCAGAGTGCAGGTTGTCTTTGGGCCAGGGCAAGAAAAGCTAACAGAGATCCCGCTTCCTAGTTTCGTAAAGCTTCTTGAGCATGAGACTTCCTCAATATTAGCTAAGATCGTAGTTGGCAAAGAAGACGTAGATATTGCAGCTTTAATCCAAGAGCTAGGAAATAGCGACTGGGTGAGACAAGGCGTTAAGTTTTTGGGCAAGAGTCCAGAAGTCTGCCCATTCTGTCAAAATGGCCTGCCAGATACTTTGAAAGAAAGCCTCAACGCATACTTCGATAAAGCCTTTATTGCCGACACCGATGCAATCAATGGTCTACTTGCCGATTATTCGATTGGAATCGATGCAATAAAGCAACAACTACATTCCATCGAACAGAGCAAGCATAAATATCTTGACCTAGATGCCTTCCAACAAGCAGCCAAGGTGCTTGATCTCCAACTAAAAGCCAATCTAGAGCTAATCCGCAAGAAGCAAGAGGAGTCCAGCCGTGCAATCACTCTCGGTACAATCAAGGACTCCGTAGACAAAGTTCTGGCGTTGATAAATGCCGCGAATGTTGAAGTTAAAAAACACAACAAGTTGATAGATGAAAGAGAGTTAGAAAAGGTAAACCTAGAGGCTGAAGTTTGGAAGCTCATGCTTGATGATGGCCTCACGTTAGCCGTCAAGGATTACAACGCGAAAAAGGAAGGACTCGAAAAGGGTAAAAAGATCCTTACGGGGAAGATCAAACAGTTAGAAGCGGAATTGAAAACAGCTAGGAATGAGCTTGCAAACCTTGAAAAGAAGATGGTAAGCGTCGAGCCCACGGTCAACGAGATTAACAAATTGCTTGAAATGTTCGGATTCAAGGGCTTCAAGCTTGCGATGACCGGTGACAAGAATTCGTACGTCCTCGTTCGTGCCAACGGTGAGCCAGCAAAGCACACCCTGAGCGAAGGGGAAAAGACCTTCGTTACCTTCCTCTACTTCTATCACATGATTAAGGGGAGTAGTGATGGTGCAACCATCTCGTCTGCTCGAATCGTCGTTTTTGATGATCCAGTATCGAGTCTGGACAGTGACGTGCTTCACATCGTTAGCTCCTTAATTCGAGAACTATTCGCGAGCATCTGTTCAGGGAATGGAACAATCAAGCAAGTATTCATCCTTACGCACAATATTTCCTTTCACAAGGAAGTAAGCTACTTACGTAAACGTAATAAAGGAATCTCGCCGTCGCACATCACTTACTGGAAAGTTCACAAGCAAAATGAACAATCATCGATTCGCCCGTCCGAAAAGAATCCAGTGCGTTCCCATTACGAGATGCTCTGGGCTGAAATTCGAATTAGAAATGCAAATACCATCTGTAACACTCTCCGACGAATACTAGAGCAAGCCGCCAGGCTACTTGGCGGAATTAAACTCGCCAATCTAGAAAAGCAGTTTTCGGGTGACAGCCTCACGGCCTGTCGGACGCTCCTTGGATGGGTGCATGATGGCTCGCATTTTTCTTATGATGACGAGTGCATTACAGTGGATGAGTCCACGATAGACATTTATCTAACTGTCTTTCGGAATGTCTTTGTTCATAGTGGATGGGAAGCACACTACGATCACATGATGACAATCGATCAAGCTGATGAAGAGGAACAAGAGCAGGATTTAGAAGTCGACAAGCAACCACCCGCAAAACGGAAAGGAAGAAAGTCTAAGGTGTAATAACCTTGGTTCTTTTACTTGAACGTTGCAGGCTTTGCAACGACTCATTGATGCATTGCCAGCGATGTTGCAATTCGTTTTGCATCAAGCGTCTATATCTTTATTCTGACCTCTGCTTCAGTCCTTAGCCTGATGGGTGTCAAAGCCTGATACCTTCGTAGGACCTCATCGTACAAATCACCATCGAACTTCGTTGGTTTAATTGTCACGATGGCGGCATAGTCGAATGGTGTTGTAACTCCATTTCTACCTATGGCTTGAAGTACAAGGAATGGTTCATGCAATGAGGCATATTCCTTCCTGATGCTCTTCCGTACGATTGGCTCCCATTTGCAGTCGATTCTTCTTTCAAATTCGTTCTTATACTTGTTTCCAGATCCAGAGACTGGAAACTCGGACTTCTTCCAGCCTTTGCCAATCAGCGATTTTATCTCTGTAGCATCCAAATCGACGTTGAGCCTCCTCGCCTTTTTTTTCGTTGGATCAGAATATAGGTGGACCTTTGAGTGCGGATAGAAGGTCTCTTCAATGCAGCTGTTCGTATAGTCACCTGGATGATTGATGTCCACGGAACTGAGTGAAGCAATCGTCCAACTTATTTCGACCTTACCTTTCGTAATCAGTTCAGAAGGCAATGGAATGATGAGTTTGTTCATCATTGGTGGCTTTACTGCTCCAATGTAAAGTACCGTTACCGAACCGTCGTCACAAAAAAGAACGTCATCTACATTCCTCGCAGTGCAACCATGTCCCAATTCATAATCTGGTTCATTGTCCGGATGCTTTGCAGTATGGAGAAGTAGGGCACGCGAGACTAGAGAAGTTCCTCTATCGAATCTATCCGTAATGATGGCACATTGCCTTGCGACCGTAGGAGAGGCATAGCTCGTTCCTTGCCATAGCACCTTCTTACCTGGTGCAGTTGAAATCAAGTGATATGGTTCCTGATCGCACCCTCCAAAGTCGGACAAGTCTGGCTTTACCTTTGCACATTCCCTTCCGGGCCCCTTGCACGAATAGCTTGAACGTACAGGTTTTCCATTTCGATAGGTATATGCACCTACTCCTAGTGCATGTGCTGCATCTGACGGAGTCTGTATTCGATCATATTTTTCCACGTCTCCATCATTTCCAACTGCGACGCAGAACGTGACCTTATGGGAGACTGATAGTTGATCAAGTACGTAAGTAAAGCGTGAAATAGTGTCGGCAAGTATTGGTCCACGAGGTCCAAAACTGATGTTGAATACTTTGATGTCCTGCCTAGACGGTACTGCTCGTTCAATGACATCAATTGACTCATACAGATCAATGTCGTCTGGATCGGATGTCGGCAACGCTCTAATCCCAACGACATACACTGGAGGTTGCGGTAGCCTATCTTTAGCTTCGATGCCCTTGAGGTTTCCATATAGCACTGCACCTGCCACAGCTGTTCCATGAGCAACATATTCTGGGACAATGCCAGTCCCGATTTCAAGTGACGCATCTTCTTCAACGTGTCCTGCCAAAAGTGGGGAGTCAGTATCGATTCCTCCATCAAAGACCCCTACTACGGTAGTTGATCGAGTTGTGGAGGCGGGAGGTTTTGGTGCAGCGTGCATATTTTTCCCTCTGAGAAGCATGTCAAGTTCACGCATTTCGAGGGGATGTACTGCACGGAGGGGATTTGATCCCACGAGCATGTCTATTCCTTCCTTAGTCGCCCTGCAGGAAATGAAAGTTGGCCCACCTTCATATCGATTGATCCTTCTGTTCTTTTTCTCAATGCCTTTGAATGCAAATAGTCGTCTGATGAATTCTTCCTGGTCTTCCAAAGGCATGAATGATGGATGCAGTACGACTTCGACGCGGCCTTCCTTCCATGTATCTTCAAATCCAAGACGTTGCTCTTCCGGAGCCAGCATGTCGAAACGCTCTATGCGTTGGATGCCTTCTTTGAATCCATTGACTAGAGTTTTCTCGGACTCATCTAGAACTCTCAAGAATCTCTTGAATCCCGCTTCTTCTCCTCTCACGAACAAAAGCCTTGCACTTGATTGGCCTTCCTTGTTCTTCAGTTTTTTCTCGATTCTCTCGGTTCGTGCTACCTCCTTTAGATTGACGTCGTAGTTCCTTGACCCGATGCTTCTAAGATCAGGAACCCTGGCGAAAATCTCATCCGGAGTATAGGACTTGGCAGTCATGTCGGGGTGGAGGCGAAGACAAAGCGTGATTTCATTCTTTAGCTTCTTGCTGGGTGGGAGCTCGCGGACCACTTCAAGAGCATTGGTTACCTGCGTCTTCACTAATGCACGTGCTTCATCATAACTTCTTGGAAGCTTTGCAGGTCGGCCTTGAGGCTTCTTCTTTATGGGAGAAACATAGCTCTCCCCATTAGAGAGGATGAGCCTTCTTGGATTTTCTGCCATGTGATTTACCCTTCTTTAAGTGATACTGTACAGTCGAAGGACTTCTGCCAAGCATCGTTGCAAGTTCCCTCACGGTTCTTTGCCTTCCGCCTGCATCCTTCATCATCTGAATTTCTTTGTGTCCAATGGATGAAGAGAATCTCTCAGCCATCGTGCTTAGCAATGCCTCGGTTATCGAAGCCTTCTCAATCAGATGACATCGTACGGAAGCAGCGATGAAACTCTCTAGGTCGGAACAGTTGATTCCAGAAAGACAATCAACCAGCAGCGAGAGAAAGGATGGATCAATTTCCTTGCCGTATCTCGTCAGTGCATTTTGCATGATGCAAGTTCGTTCCTTGGCCTCGGGCAGTGGCAATTCGATGATCCAGTCGAACCGTCTTCTTATGGCAGGATCTAGTAGTTCTGGATGGTTCGTTGCAGCGACTAAAAGCGAATGATGGGGCCACTCTTCAAGTTCCTTTAATAGCACGTTCACGATACGCTTTAATTCCCCTACCTCGGTCTGATCATCCCTGCGTTTTGCAATCGCGTCGAATTCGTCCAGAAGCATCAGGCATGGATTCGTCCGTCCCCAATCCAAGATTCTCCGAAGATTGTAACCGGTCTTTCCAAGAAAGCTCGAAATGGTAGTTGCCAGATCCAAAGTGGCAAAGGTAAGTCCAGTACGGCAAGCTAGCCACTTGGCGAGCATCGTCTTTCCAGTCCCCGGGGGGCCAATTAGAAGGAGCGATTTTGGCGGCGTGAGGCCAGCCTTGTAGAGAGACTTTATGTCCTTTCTTTCTGCAACGAGCCTGTTTACCTGTGAAAGAATGAATTCCGAAAACACGGGTTCGGAAGCAGTGTTCACATCATTGAACCTGAGCAACGACATTCCTCCATCAGGGTCTGCTGGAGCTGGCATGACATGTGAGTCGGCCCTTCTCAAGCTTCCTCCTGAAGTATGACTTGCTAGTATCTGTCCTAGATCCTTGGCTAGCTCAGGATCTGAGCCTTTCAATTTTCTTATCGTCGTCAGTAGTTGTAGTTCAAGCTTTCTTAAGTCACCGGACAGGGCGGCATCTGCGAGGGTACGAACTATCTCGTTTAGCGTGTTTGTGCTAGACATGCAAATCCTATGGATTCATCGAACAAGCAATAAACGCATGAATACGGGGATGATATCGGTCTTTTGTTCGATGATTCTCCAATTATCCAACTTATCGAACAGGCAATCAAGGGAAATTCTCCGGCACATTGAGTGCCAGAGTATTCAATGAGTTAGCTTGCATACGAAACGAACATCCCTCTCTTCTCCCAATGAGGCGGTAGATACACATTTCTAAATCCGGCTGCTTGATTTCCCCAGCCGATGTGTTGCCTGCATGGGCAGGACTCTTTCCTATGTCTTTCGAGGGGGATCATTCCAAAGCTTGGAGCTCCAATGTCAAACTGCATTGAATGGTGAGACATCGCAAAAGCTCCAGTCAGCATGCCTTCCAAATACCCAGCTCCCAACGCACCCACCATCGAAGTCATATATCCCACGGTGTGAAACTGAGGTTCTACAATCCAATATGCATCGGGAGAATTGCCACCATCCTTGGCCTTCCGGGCCTCTTCTTGTCTTCGATCACGTTCCTCCTTGGTCATCATTTCCTGGGCGAGAATCCTTGAGTTGATTCTGTCATGGCAATATGCACAACCAAGAGATGGCGTCCAAAGGTTGAACTCGGCTAGCTGGTGTGTCAGCTTGCCATTCTTTCCTTCCATTCTGATTCCCATGTCGATGCACGGAATCAAGAAGTGCCTAGCAATGTCGCTGAAAGCTGCCCGTCCATGCTGAGTATCGACGCAACCTAGCAGCATGTCGCAACGAAGCAGCTCATCGAGTACATTTTCTTGCAGGACATTTCCAACAATGGCCGTAACGGATGCATTCGGAGAGATCGACTTGATTTGCCTCTCCATGAGAAGCACTTTGTAGGGTGCAGGCGAGGCAATCGTGTCTGCAAAAGTCGATCCATGGAGACGTTCAAGATTTGATCTTGCAAGTCTTTCGGGATCGACCACTACGAAATTGCGAATGCCACCACGAACAAGTGCATGGACCGCTGGCGAACCTGTGCCACTGCAACCAATTATTCCTACGGTGGCGTTGCAAAGACGCCTTAGGGACTTTCTCCCGACTAGACTTTCTACTCGCTCTCGCAAAGCAAGCTCGTCCAGTTCGACATCAGGTTCGATTGATGCTTCGGAAGTCAGTCGAGTTATTTCATCACCAATGACTATTAGTGATTCGACATGCATCCACTCGCCCTTGTCATGCACTCGGGCAGTAAATGTGGTTTCACCAGACGTTCCCTTCTGAAGTATCAGGCTGCAGTAGGGAGCCCCCTTTCCAAAGCTGGAAAGTTCCCGTGCAAAATAAGCATCCATGTCATCATCAAGAAGGCTTGGAAAGGTAGCATAGCCTTGAGGATGCGAATGAACGACGCCGATGGCCAAGGGTTGACTTTCGGCTTCCTTGAACGCTCTTCGAATGTACTGATCGTTGAAGCGAGTAAGCCCAACGTTCCTTTCAAGGTCGTCAGGACCGGGCAGCACGCTTTCGACAAAGCAAAGTGCAATTCCCCAAGCGGTGCGACGGAAGCCAAGCTTGATGAACGTTCCCCATTCCCGATCCGGATAGCGGCGGTAGAGATGTTTTTCAAGGGCTTTCAGATCATCCTTCGTGATGCGGAGAATGGCCTTCCTATTCTCCGCAACTCTTTCAAAGGAGGCTGTCTCTATGCGTTCAGCCATGACAGAAGCTCCCCGTAGTAAGTATGAAAGCCGTGTTTCGTAGGATTCCATTCAGGAGCTCCACCATTGCCATGTGGATGGTAGCTGATCAGTTGCCACGTCCTACCTTCGGCAGCAACTCGAACGTCTTGTGGTTTGCCTTTGAGTTGGCCAATCAACGGAGAGCCTTCCGGAAGAAATGCTCCGTCGATCATTTGCCCTGGGTATGAATCAGGCACGAGGACAAGTACGTCGGTAACGACGCCCTTTCGTGCACTGGCAGTAATGCCATGATAAATGACTGCTGGCTTGGGTGCAGACACCAACGTGACGTTCAGGCCACCTTCCCGTAGCTTTCCAAGCTCAAGCTCAATTCGTTCAGATGCATACCCTCCGTCGACGTTCTTTCTAGCTACTTCGTATTCGGAGCAGTTCGGCACGGTGATCGTCGTCGTCAACGGGATGTCCTTGACTTCAGGCTTCACCATCTTGACGGTCGTGGCTTCGGGTTTTTCAGGGTAGACCAATTTGGCTATCTGGAGGCCAGACATCTCTTCTTTGACGCCATCAGCTTCGGTGAAAGGTCGTTTGTTGACGATGATTTTCAAACGTGCTTCGACTATTCTCGTGATGAATACAGGACCGTCCTTGAAGCTTGCAGAAGCCGTTGAAGGAACGTCCTGATCCTTTCCGCCTTCAAAGTCACGGACGAGATTCGAGTTGGATGGTAGCCCAAACAAGTCACGAATCGATTGTCCGGTCTGATCGAGACGAATTACAATCTCGGACTTGTCGTTTACGAAGTATGCAAGCTTTGCCGGAGCCTTGCACTGCTGGCGTGGTGGCAATTCGCAAGGTGCAATCGAGTAAAATACGTTCCCTTCGGCAAGGTCTACGAGTTGGTCATCAGCAATGATGGCGTCATCTGGCGAATTGTGATCGCGGATGAGGATGCGATCAGGGGAAATTCCTGCTTGCATCTTTACAACCCGCCCCAATACCTTCCTTGTTGGCATCGGTACCAGCTTGTCATCTGCAATGCAGCTCCATTTTGGATCTGCATTGCACCCGGATTGGCAGGAATCATCCTGCCTTTCCCTGTTTTGTTCGTGATTAATCATGACTTCCTCCGTGTGAATGTGAAAACTTGCGGATTGAATCGAACGATCCAATCCTGTCATGCGTATTATTCTTGGCATTGCTAAGTTTGTCAAGCAGAAAGTTAGCAGTGCTTGCATTTCTTTGCAAATCTGGTAGCCTCATGGTTACCATCATTCACCTGTTCGCCTCGAATCTGCCTACAAGAAGAACGCACATGCCAAGGAAAACCGCTTCGTCAAAACAAGAGGCTCCAGCAGTCAAGTCGGTTCAGCAAAATTTAGGAACGTACCTAAGTAATCTAAGGAGCATGAAAAAGCTCACTCTTCGTCAGGTCGAGGAGGCGACGGAAAAAGAAGTCTCCAATGCCTACCTTTCTCAATTGGAGACTGGGAAGATTTCCAAGCCATCGCCAAGCGTTCTCCATTCGCTGGCAAAAGTCTATGGCGTCGAGTACGAGATGCTTATGCAGAAGGCAGGATACTTGAGTGTTACTAGAGGCAATGAGGTGCTTCGATCTGGAAAGCTACCTATCGTTGAGAGGGCTGCGGTGTTTGCGGGCGAAACGCTGACGCCTCTCGAAGAGGAGAAACTGCTGGAGTACTTAAGCTTCATTCGTTCACGAAAATCATGAGGCAACCTAAGTACAGAATCTGATTTACGGAAGTCAATAACGCTTGTTGATTCACAACAAGCGTTGAACTGTGCGTTCGAGGTTCGAGTGGGCCTAACAGGTCTAACTTTGCAACGAATGCAAGAATGTGACGGCCTTCTCTGCCGTCGTAGCGGCAGTGAATATCGCCTTCTTGTCGTCCTTCAAAACTCTGATCCAGTTCTGTAGGTAAGCAGCATGGTCCATTCTTGGTTCAGAAGCGATCCCCATGTCAGCGGCTAGAAACGCCGAGCCTAGTTCGGCAACGAGTTCCTCCATTGCATAGCCATCATCACCAAATCGGCTTTTGGTTAGATTACGGTCAAGACGCTTCGCATTCCCCGTCCAATGGGTGAGTTCATGGCAGAGAGTTCCGTAGTATGCTTCGCGATCCTTGAAGTTCTCATATGCAGGCATCTGAACGCAATCAGCACTAGGTAGATAACAGGCTCGATTCCCACCATGCTGAATATTGGCTTTCGTCTTGGCGACGAAGAGTTCAACGTCTGCGAGTCTCTCGGCCAAGTTCTTTGCCTGCTCCTTCATGGCGTAGAAGTGGTTGGGCAACCCTTCGACCTGCAACGCGTTGAACACCGTATAGCTCTTCAAGAATGGAATCTTCTCTTCGGTCTCTTCGCCAGTCGCTTGGTCAGTCTCACGCTTCGTGAACTGATTGGCATAGACAACCGTAGTTCCCTTCTCCCCTTTCCTTACATGCCCACCTAACTCCTTTGCCTGATTGAAGGTAATCCACAATGGACAGTGATAACCTCGCTCTTCTGCGGTAAGCCAGAGCATCAATACGTTCACGCCGTGATAGCTTTCGCCATTGTATCGCAATGGCCTAGTGATGCTGCCAGCGGCATGCTCGGCATTCCAAGGCTTGAACCAAGGAAGTTGTCCTTGCTCCATCTTTGAAACTATCTTGTTGGTAATGGTCGTGTGGACGTCCTGACGAGTCGTGGTTGCGGACATGGCTGCTCCTTTGAAATGAAATGACAGGGGCGAAACGCTCAGAAGCGTTCTTGCCCCTGATGGAAGAAGCTGAATTTGGCAGGGGTGAAGCGGGTCAAGGCCGGAGCTTGTAGAGGGGCCCTGTCTGCACAAGTGAAGTGAAACGGAACGCGGAAGATGGGGAGTGGCTGCAAGCGGAGCGCAGTTTAGCCTTGACGCGAGAGGGGAGCTCCCCTTGCATTTGAGTGTCTTTTAGTCGTGTCTTGAGAGTTGAATCGAATGCGAATCAGGTGACGTATTTTGCTCCCTGTCCCTTCAACCATTTGCCAAACTCTTCGTAGAGGTATCCATCAGTTCTCAAATGGGCATCGAACATTTCTCGATTCTCCTTCGAGAACTCCAATGCAAACCGACTTGCCTTTTTCTTCACCGCATCGAGATGTTCCCTGAAGGCTTCTATTGCCTCAGGCTTCGTATTTCGAATCTGCTCATATGCATTCCTGGTCCTGCTTAGATTCCTTTCGGCATGCTCCATTTGGTGCTTTGAAGCAGACATTATTGGTTGAACTGCTTTCGATTGCTTCTTTGAAATGACTTTTAGGTATTTGGCCGGTGGTCCAAACTCTCCTCTGATGGCGTTTGCTAACCATGCTCCCTTGCTCTTCTTGATTTCGACAAAGGGCAAATACTCAAGCTGCCGCTTGCATTCAGCTGGCTTTTGCTGGACCAGCAACGCTGCTGCGGAACGCCCTACTCCTTGACCGATAAGCTCTTCAATCAAGTCAGCAGCAGCAACCGATGGAATAATGGAGTTGGTTTTCTTTTCTGCTGCTGTCTCTTGTACTGTTTCTTGTTGATCTGTTTCTTGTATGTCCGATTTTGGGATAACCCTTGTCCGATTTTGGGACGACCTATGGTCATCTTTTGATAGTACCTCATCCGATTTTGAAAGTACGTCGTCCGATTTTGGGACGACCCCTCCCGAAGGTGCATTTGACCCTTTCGAGCCTCCTCCCCTCCCTCCGGTTCCCCTTGATGAAGGTGGCTCCCAGTTGATGTTGATCTGATAAGTGCTTTCCTCAAATTCTCCAGTAGTTTCGGATAGATTGTTCTGCCTGATGACGATTCCCTTTTCGAGCAACTCAGTAATGGCTCGCGAGACGCTGGACTTCGAGATTCCTGTCCCACGGTCTAGAACGGTCCCATCCCTCTTGGTAATCCCGTTTGCAATCTGGGAAAGACTGATCGAGTCGCTCGTCTTCCCGAACCCATAGGTTCTCCTAGCTATGTAGAGCAATACCTTGAACTCCGCTCCCGACAGCTCGGCCATCCAATGATCAAGGAGGACGTCAGGGACCTGAGTGCTGTTGGGGATTAGTGCCCGCATCTCCCCTATTGCTCCCTAAGAACTCTCTTGAAGTAGTCCTTCAATGCAGTCGAAATGATTTCTTGCTTGGTCTGTTTGGTAAGCGTCGCTGCATATCCAAGTCTCTCAGATATCTCGGTAGGAATCTTTACGGTCGATATCGTGTACGGTCCCTTCGTCTCATCGGTCGAGTATGGCTTTCCAAGAAGCTCCATGAGTGCATCGTTCAATGGATTGACGGAACCGTCTTGGGTATCGCTCGACCTTGAATGCTCCTTTCGAGTTTGCCTTTTCTTGGCATCGCTACTGGTAGCGTGAGCTACCTCGCTACTTGTAGTGCTGGCTACTTGGCTACTAGTAACGTGTTCTGATGTAAATGATGGCTCGGTCACTTCAGGATCATTCCTTTGTGGAATTGCATCTAGTTCCTGAAGCTCACGCATCGCATTCAATGGGTCGGATGGGTAGGAGAGGCCAGCAGTCTTGTTTTTCATTGTCGTCCTTAGATGCTAAGCAGCCTGTTGCGTTTCCCAACCTTTGAAAGAAAGATCCTTTAGCGACGCCTTTATTACATCTGCATCAATGACCCGTCTTCCTTGTGCAACGCAATTTAGCAAGCATGCATCGCACAATATGCAGAGATCTCTTGGCACTCCCTTCGTCGCATTGAAGAGAGACTTGTGCGTCAAGGGAGGGAAGATCTTGTCAAAGTCGCCACCAGCAACTCCCATTCGATGCCTCAACAAGTCGATAGCTTCTTCCAAGGTAAGAGGATTGAGCGTCGTTCCTCCTGCAATCCTGGATCTAAGGGCTGCCTTCTGCGATAGCTTGAACTCGAAGTTTGGTTGAGCAAGCAAGACGACTTGCAGAAGCTTTGCAGTCTGAGTCTGTTCGTTCACAAGCGATTGCAGGGTGTCTAGATTTGCAGAGTGCATGACCTGTGCCTCATCGATTAGAAGCACTACCGTCCGATCTGCCTTGTACTGTTCGATTAAGAAGCTTCTAAATGCTCCCTTTAGTTCCAGAAGGTTACGCATTGTCTTGTGGCCAAACGATGCCAGGACCAATCTCAAGAATGCTGCAGGAGTTCTGGGTGACGGGTCCGTTATGTGTGCGGCGATGAATCGTTTGGGCTCGGAACGCCAGCGGTTAATGATGAGCTGGGATATCGTAGTCTTTCCCGTACCAACCTCCCCCATTAGAAGGAACATTCCGCGTCGTTCCTCGGTGTAGTATGCAATCTTGGCCAAGGCTTGACGGTGTTCCTTGGTGGCAAACGCAAAGCTAGGATCGGGCGTCGTCGAGAATGGAGCTTTATTTAGTCCGAAGTACGATAGGTAATCAGTCATTCGATTCCTGCAAACACTTGGGGTCATCATGAACCCTAGGTGCATGATTAAAGTAACTTGAACCAAGGTGCAAGTAGGAAAATGCATCCCTTCTTGTCGGTAAACAGTGGTTAATCAAGAGACTGGGCTTCAGTTCTATGGAGGGAAGCAAAGTAGCCTGGTAGCACTTTAAGCAATAGCCAAGTAGCGTGACAATCGAGTAGCGAAGTAGCTTGCCTTGAATGTAGTGAACTAGCAAAGTAAGTAGTTAGCACGCCAACCTAGCTATGTGCCTAGGAAGCAAGTAGCAAAGTAACGTATGTTGAAAGTGGCGTAGTGGCATGGCAAGCTATAAGCATGACAAGTAGCAAATCCAGTAGCCAAGCCGTCTGGTAAGCTTGCAAGTAGCGTAGTAGCGTATCAAGTAGGTAGCGTAGTAGCCTTGATTGATGGTAGTGAAGAAGCCTAGCTAGCCATCAGCCTTGCTAGAAGCCAAGCTACATTGCGGTCAAGTAGCATTCATTTGCGACCTTGCAACCAGTCGCCGTTTCGGACTGCACTCACAGAAATCTGAACGAAATCTTAACGGTTCGTCATTCAAAACCAGACCATATCAGGTGTATGTGGGGCATGGATAGGCCCTGCACATTGTCAATGACGTAAAGCTTGACTGACTCTCCAAATGGCGAGCACGGCCCGGTAAACCTGGCTACCAACCAGGCTAAGGGGCGGACTTTACCATCCGCACGTGCTGCCAGTAGAGCTGGATTTCGCATCGAGAGGTGCTCCTCCAGTTCGAGGGAGGCTGCTACAAGTAATCCCGTCTGGCTTTGTAACCCAGCGGAGCAATCTGTAGCTTCTATCCCATGCACGTTTTCGTGCCCCAAGGCGGGGGCGATACGGAAATGCCTATTTCGATCTGAAGTAGGCCGTCATGCACAAAGTTGGTGAGAGTCGTTCAAGGGATAAGGCCTTGAAGCTTGAATCCAATCCACGGGGTGAGGTTCTCGCAAGAGACCGCATAACGTCGGCTGGCGTGGGGAGCTTTCTTCCTGGTGACAGGAGAAACCGGGCCAATGACAAGGCTCGGCGACCAAGGCAAATCCTTGGCGGCGAATAGCTCAACCATGAAAGGCGGGTGACCGCTTGCCAGTAAGCAACTTGAGAGACGAATGCCAAGAATGTCTCGAAGGGCTCGATAGAGTCCGTCGAGACGGCGAAAAGTCCAAGCCGAAGGATAAGGGGGAGTTTCTGCGTTTTGCCCCCAGAAATCTTCGGTGGCTCTATAGGTCATCGAAGGAAACTATGCCGGGGTGATTCCCGGACATACGGCTTGTGACAAGCGGAGTAACGCTCCGTGTAGCCACGTGACTCAAGATGCGAAGTGCATGGCTAACGTAGGAACCACAATGGCTTCCGGGTTGGTAACCCGGTGCCTAGCTCAGTCGGCTAGGTGCTTGAAAAGCCGTTAGTGGGGGAGTGAGGTCTCAGTAGAAGTCGGAAGCTGTCGAGCGGAAGCTCGAAGATGTTTCCGATCAGTGTTCTGCGGCTGGCAGTCGCAGCCTGTGCCGTGTCTTACGGGTGGTGCCGGGACCATAGGCCAACGAAAGGACCGACTGGCTTACATGCCATTTGGATGAGACTTGGCTCAATGAGCGTGACGGGTTCCTCAGTCTGGAATTCCCACGCTCCTGGGCTGGTCCGTGACTGGAAGTTCAATGTGGTCAAACCCAATCTCTCGTGACTGAGAGCTTGGCTTTGGCAGCGATTTGACGGTGGACGCTACGAGTGTATCTGCACGAGGAGTCGTCCACCCGTTACGTACTAGAAGCGGAACGCCTATGGAATTGGCGTACGTGCAACTTGAAATGCAGGGACGGATGAGCTTTTCCAAAGCGAAATCCGAACTTCTGCATGGGACGCTTAGCGTACCATTCAAGGCTGCTGGAATGCGGAAGGAGGTTATTTTGGAAGGTTAGAAAGCTAGGGGGCTGGGCTTGGAAAGGTACTGATAAGCAGCCCCACTTTTTGATGGCAGGTTTTTTTTGAAGGGACTTCGGTATGAGATACAAGTGCGAGACGAATTCAGTCATTGGGTTCGTTCAACAGTTGGCTTGCAACTATCTGCCTAGTGGCTATTGGCACTACACGACCGGTTCAATTCCTTCAAACAAGGACCCTTCCGTCATCGACGAAAGGATTGTTTCGAGATACGGAATTGATCTCACTAGGTCCGCAAGGGCTAGGAGGAAAGCAAAGGGGTTGGCCAATCTTCATTACCTTCGGTACGAGCGATTCTTCGTCATCCTGGCAACGCATGGCATTCACGAGTTCCACAAGGCAGAAGCTGAGTACATCAAGAACGTAACTAGAAAGCAGCCGATTCACTTCGAGGGATACTCGCTTTGCGTGCAGCAGGGAGGATTCGTAGCCAAGGACGAGCATGAGGCACTACCCATACCGGATGGCAAATACCGGGTTCGAGTGCAGATCGGCAAACGCAGGTATCTGGAATTGTTAGCATATTACAAAGACATTGCACTGCGGCGATCCGCCGAAGAGCTTGGCAAAGAACTGTACAACCTTCCATTCGAACCCTATGCTCCGATTCGACGACAACTGCTTCGCATCCTTCTGACGGTAAACAAGATTAGGAAAGCTGCTGGATTGGATGCTCTTAAATATGACGTCATTCGCTACCGCAGAGACATCGTGACTCCCTTGAACTACCTGGAAGTATCTACCTTTGGCAAGTCGCCTGAATTTTTGATGGCATCATAAGCCTGCATGCAGCCCTTGATTTTGCTAGAAGGTAGCTGAAGTCGGGGTGATGGAATCTAAGTACCTGATTTATTTCAGCTTGCTTCCCTCTTGAGTTGCCTTGATGCGTTCGCGTACATCTACAAACGAAAAAGCTTCTATTATTTCACTACAGATTATCTTGGCTTCACTCTTCATCTGACTGTTTGGGACGTGGCAAAGCACCACTTTGCCGCTCTTCCTGAGTTCTGCGTTAACTAATTTCATGGCATGCTTCCTAGGCTTATCCCCTTTGCCCTTCATGGCTTCGTTGACGGTCTTCTTCTCGATTAAGTCAGCAGTCTTAACTACAAGATTACCGTTGTTTTCTCCTAAGCAAAGATAGAGGCCAAAGTCGTAATTCATGTTGGGGCCGAGATAACCGATGAGCTTTAGCCGATCAATAAGCTCTAGAAAAGGGTTCACGTTATTATCTTTTTTTGCTTCAATTACTAACTCATTTGGTCCTCCCGCTCCTCGTTTGTGCAGAATAATGTCTGGTATCGGAGTGTAGTAAGTTTTGGTTTTTGTTTCGTCAATGATGGGATGTTCCCACGGAAACCACTTCGTGTCGTCTCCCCACTTGTTATATTCGCAGTCGACATGCCATCTTTGGTCACTAGGCAACTTGTCATTTCCACTCACAAGTCCATTTAGCTGGCAGTGCAAGTAGCAGCCAAGTTTTGCTGTGATGCACCGCTCACTAAGGTCATTCTTGAGCAGATGCACATCGCTTTGGAGCAAGGCTAAACTCCTGGAAATCCAGTCCAAAAGATCACCACTATCCATTATTGAGTCCTTATCTAAGAGATCGCAAAGGAAGTAAGCTCAATGCTGCCTTTGATCAGCATGCTACTAAACGCATCCACTGATGGATTAACTTGCATTGGGGGTACGATACCGTAGAAGCCTTAGGGCATTGAAGACCACAAGAAGAGTAGAACCCTCATGAAACAATACGGCTATTCCCATCTGAAGACCAAAGACCGTCGCCGGAATGAGGAAACCGACCATGCCAAGGCTAAACCAAAGGTTTTGTCGAATGATGCGACTGGTCTGCCTGCTCAAGCCCACTGCAAACGGAAGGTGACTTAAGTCATCTGCCATCAATGCTACGTCGGCAGTCTCCAGGGCTACGTCAGATCCGGCAGCACCCATCGCGATGCCTACCGTAGCACTCGCCATCGCCGGGGCGTCATTTACGCCATCGCCGACCATGGCCACTCCTCCTTGTTGGCTTAGGTTCTTAATTGCCTGAACCTTGTCATCAGGCATCAAGCCTCCCATGGCTTCATCTATGCCGACTTGCTTGGCTACTGCATCAGCGACCTGCTGATTGTCGCCGGAAATCATGATCAGGCGGGAGATGCCAAGCCTGCGTAGGCTCGTCATTACTTCCTTGGCAGCTTCCCTTGGGGTGTCCATCAACCCAAGGACGCCAAGGTAGGCATCACCATGCCGAACAATCATCGTCGTCCGGCCACCTGCCTTCAAATCATTGACGGACTTCATGAGAGATTCTGGAATAGGATCACCATCAGTCTCCCCAAACAGCTTGTCATTTCCGATGAGTACTGCCTTTCCATCAAGCATCGCTCGTACGCCTCGACCCGTGATGCTCTGAACGTCGGAAGCCTGCTGTTTCACTTCCTCCTTCAGCCGTTCGGTTCCGCCAGTGACTACGGCTGCAGCCAAGGGATGATCGCTAAGCCTTTCTACCGAGACTGCCACTCTCAGCAATTCCTTATCGGAGGACTCTCCATCTGCAATAACGTCAACCAGTCTTGGTTTTCCTTCGGTCAGGGTTCCCGTCTTGTCGAACGCTATGGACTTCAACTGGCCAAGGTTTTCCAAAGGTCCTCCTCCTTTCACCAAGACTCCTCCTCTTGCGGCACGACCAACTCCGCTAAGGACGGCACTTGGAGTGGAGATGGCAAGGGCACATGGACTTGCGGCAACTAGGACTGCCATCGCTCTGTAGAAGGAATCCCGAAATGGCTCATCTACTACGACCCATGCAAACAGCAAAAGAACCGCAAACGCCAGCACTGAGGGAACGAATATCTTTTCGAATCTGTCGGTAAATTGTTGGGTTGGAGACTTTTGAGTCTCTGCCTCGTTGACCATCTTTACCACCCTTGCCAGAGTGGATTCGGTAGACAGCTTAGCTACCTCGATTTCGAGTGCGTTGCTCCCATTGATTGTTCCTGCGAAGACTCGATGCGAGGATTCGAGTCGCTCAAAGTTATTCCTTGCACTTTCAAGGTCATTGGCTGGACGCTTGTCGACGGGAACGCTCTCGCCGGTAATGGGAGCTTGATTGACGCTGCTTTCGCCCTTGATTACGAATCCGTCTGCCGAGATACGCTCGTTCGGCTTGATGATGACGACGTCCCCGAGGCGAAGTTGCTCTACTGGGATTTCTTCTGTCCCGTCACCACGGCGTATCAACGCCGTCTGTGGAGTGAGCTTTGCCAATGCTTCTATTGCCTTCTTTGCTCGCCCCATGGCGTAGTGTTCCAAGGCATGTCCAAGGCTGAATAGAAACAAGAGTAGGGCTCCTTCCGCCCATTCTCCAAGTACGGCAGCACCGACGGCTGCGACCAGCATCAGTGCATCAATTTCAAGACGCAACGAACGTAGGTTCGTCAACGTTTCTCGAAAGGTGAAGAACCCTCCAAAAAAGTATGCAGCAACATAGAGACCCCAGGAGAAGTAGGGCGAGACGGCAGTGAATTTGTAAAGAACCCAGCCTAAGAGGAGCATGGCTCCACACAGAGCAGCAAAGATTAATTCCGTTCGTTCTCCAAGCATCTCGTGATGGTCATGCCCCTCATCATCTCTTGGATGTGCCGATGGTGCTGATGCCTTGTCCAGTTGCTTCCCTTCTTCCTTATCGATTGTGGCCCGTCTCATCAGTTGACCTCGCTATTGCAGTTAGAATCATGTGAATGCTTAGGTTGTTCAAAAGGCATGATGCCGACTTCCGAGAAGTAGGGCACTTTTCCGATGGTGCCCCACTCCAGGATTCATGGATTAGGCTGGACAGTTGCAACGCATTCCACATGCTTTAGCCTTTCCCAGATTTCCGAAAGTTGCCTTATCCATTCTTGGCTTCGGACGGCCTTCGATGAATTTGCCTCTCAGTGCATCCCAATCAAGTATTAGTCGGCCACCTGAAATCTTATGCTGCTTTGCCCAATTCATCAGCAAAGTCAAACATGAATGATCTATGTAGCTTAGCCCCTTGAAGTCCACATGAAGCTCGGCACCACCAGGGATTGCTTCCAGTGCATTGGCAAGCTTGGGAAGACGAAGGAAAGTAGCCGCTCCATCGAGTATCAGGTCGACTCGATTGCTTCCTTGTCTGTCCCGTCGGCGTATCCTCATCCAGGAAAATGTGTAGACCAGCTTTATCAAGGAAAGTCCGATTCCAAGCATGATTCCTGACAATAGATCCATTGCTACTGTGGTCACTGCAACCGCAATGCAGATCATTGCTTCGGTACGATTCTCCTTCCAAAGTGCCTTGATGGCGACGACTTGAATGAGGCGAATTCCAGTCAAGACGAGAATCGCAGCAAGTACCGAGGTGGGTATGAGTCGCAGGAGGGAAGGGGCGATGAGTACGAAGGCAAGCATCCACACTCCGTGCAGGATTGATGCCAGTCGAGATTTTGCCCCCGCTTGCAAGTTTGCAGATGACCTTACGATGACTCCTGCAAGCGGAAGTACGCCCAGCAACCCACAGGCGGCATTTCCGATTCCTTGAGCCGTCAATTCGCGATCATAGCGGGTCCTTGGGCCAGAATGCATGGCATCAAGGGCTGAAGCCGTAAGCAGTGACTCTGCACTTGCAAGGAGAGCAACGGTTACTGCAAATTGCCAAACGGTAGGATCCAAGATGAATGAAAAGATGGTCGAGAGGGTCATTACGCTTATCCCTGACGAGAGATTGTCGAAATCCACTCGCTGAATCGGAAGATCCAGAATAGAAGCCACCGTAGTTGCGATGACGACTGCAGCAAGAACAGAAGGAATGACAAGAAGGCTCTTTGGCACGATCCGGTTCCATGCAAGAAGAATGGAAAGCGTTAGAAGCCCGATTAGCCCAGCGGACAAATGTCCGACATGACCTGCATGGCCAGTAAAGACGTCCAACAGTGCAATCGGAGTGCTGACAAGATTGCCGAGAGAACTTCTTGCTGGTGCATCATCCATGGTTACATGGAATTGCTGAGAAGCCAGTACGACTCCTATTCCAGCCAGCATTCCAAGTATGACGGCAGGAGATATTGCACGAAACCATTGTCCGATTCTTAGTTGTCCAGCGATGACTTGAATCAGGCCTGAGAGAAATACGATTATCCCTAACGATGTAAAGCCAAGCTTCTCTTGGGCACCAAGCAAAACGATTATCAATCCGGCAGTAGGTCCGCTGACTTGCAACGGTCCACCTCCAAGCAAACCTACTACCACGCCTCCGATGATTGCCGTTATGATTCCTGCAGCTGTCGGTACTCCAGATGCCTTTGCGATTGCGACGCAGAGAGGAAGGGCCACTGCGAAGACAACGAACGATGCAGGCAAATCACTGAGTAGGATTTGTAACCACGATGGTTTCGTCGTCTTGACCAACATGGGCGGTGATTCTTCACTCGTTGCTTGCCGAGCCAAGCCATCATTCATTCCCGGCATCGCAGGATGAACGACCTCCATGCCAAGGATTGGTTCAAAGGAATTGCTTGATGGACTGAAGGCAAGAACTTCGCTTGATTCGAAACGAAGGACCCAAGCATGCAGGCGAATGCTTCCGCTGGCAAGCCCGGTCGCAACGACTGGGTGCTTGGACAAGTTCTCGATTTGGAGAAGAACGTTCTGCTCGACCGCCTTGTCCCAACGTGCATTGCCCTCAAGATGGGAATGATCGTTCTCGATGACCGTTCGAGTGTTTGCTGCATGAGCCAACCATGCCCCCACTGGTGAGTCCGGTGCAGGTGTTATGCCCTCGATAAGAGCCTTCATCGCACCACAATGATAGTGACCACAGACTATCAAGTCGGTTACGCCAAGTGCCTCGACCGCATAACTAATAGTTGCTGCCTCTCCGCCCATTACCTCGGGAAGAGGTACGAGATTCCCTGCGTTTCGTACGACGAATAGATCTCCAGGGTCGGCCTGCATCAAAGTCTCGGGCAAGACTCGTGAGTCCGAGCATGTGATCAGAAGTGCCTGAGGTTTTTGACCCTGGACGCTTCTTTCGAATAGTTCACGCTTGTCCGAAAAGACGTTATTTTGGAAATGACGCAGCCCTTCGATTAGCTTCTTCATTACGAGCCTCCCTCAACCTGCGTTCCTGATGAAAGCTCGTCTCGTAAAAGACGAGGAATCACCAAAGAACGGAATGCCTTGGATTGACGATCTCTCGAATGGAGATCACTTGGAAATGATTGATTGAAACCCATCACATGACAGGTCTAGTCAACTATTGAGGTGTTGCATTCGACGCTAACAACGAATGATGACGTTCGAAAGAATGTACAAGCTCGAATCAAAGACGACCTGATGCCGTGGAGATGCTACTACGTTCTGCACGAATCTACTGCAATCTAGTAGGGACTGTGACAGAATTGCTGCGTCAGAGATCGTAATCCTGAATTCAATTTCAGCGGTACTGCTAGTGACGGTTGCTGGTACGTTCGATGACTCCGTCACGAGAATGTGAAGGCAATCGCAGGAATCATCAATGCTTGCGTTATCATTCGCCAAACCATGGGAGAATGGAGTCTCTCCACAACCGCATGACGATTGATGATCACTCTTTAGGCAGGTCTGGTGTCTCTCAGGCGTCTTGTGATCATCTACCGAGTCGCAGGATGTACATGCAGATGGTCCTGCATCTAGGTTTATGCCTTGGCTGCTGATGCACAGATAGACTGATCCCCCCATCCCCGCAATGATTTGCGAAGTCAGCGTCACCAAGATCAGGATGGTTCTTACCAGCATCAATCCGATTCCAAACAAACCATACTTAAGAGTATCGGATTCTATCGTCAAAACTAGCCAACTTCATGATCCATAGATGAGCATTGCACCGAGATACTGATGTTGTATTTACTTCGAACGTCGCGAAATCACATCAATTCAGCTTTCAATAAGATGTGACATGCTTCAATCACACAGTCATGCAAGACAGGGAAAGAAAAATGATATACTTCGTTTCCTTTCTCTCCGGGCTAGCCGGGCTGATGTATGAGGTAAGCTGGACGAGACAGGTCGGAGTGCTTCTTGGGCACACCGCTGAGACGTCCTCCTCCGTTCTTTGCAGTCTGTTTCTTGGCATGGCACTTGGATATCTACTTGGTGGATATCTTGCACGACGAAGATTGCCCTTCTTGCACTATGCCGTCATGGAACTTCTTCTTTCGGTCTTTGCTCTTGCATTGCCTTGGATGCTTAGTCAAGAAGCTGCATCTTCATTCATCCGTCAACTTGGTACCAATTCAAGTCTATTGACGGCAGTACTTTTGCTTCTTCCTGGCACGGTACTGCTGGGTGTGACACTTCCATTGCTTACGGCAATGATGTGGTCATCGAAACCATTGAGTCGAGCATCCACGCTCTATTCGGTAAATACGTTCGGAGGCCTACTGGGCTTGATATTGGCTTCGTTCCTCATGATTCCGAGTCTTGGCGTAGAAGGAACGAGCCGCTGTGCAGCGGTCATATCATTAGTGATCAGTTGCTATTCATTATCCCGCCATCGCGGGAACTCGAAGATTGAGCCTGATGGCCGGAGTTCAGAATGCAAGTCATCGGCTCTCTTCTCTCAACTTGCATTGTCTGCTCTGTCCGGGGCAGGGGTGCTTGCCTTGGAAGCCTACTACATTCGGCTACTCTCTCTCGTGATGCACAATAGTACTTTTACTTTCTCGTTTGTCGTTGTGGTTACTCTTCTGTCCTTGGCAATAGGTGCATGGATCGTAAGTAGAATTCGGGAGCGGCATGCAGAATCAGCCATCCTGTTTGCCTGTGCAACCGCAGGCATTACCATGCCTGCCTCGGTCTATTTATTCGTGCAGCTTACGGACTTTCGATACTTTTCTTCCGGTTCGAGCTTTCTCGTCTACGTTCTTGGAGGATACCTGGTAACTGGACTCATTGCCGCTCCTTCGTTGCTTTCTCTTGGAATGATATTGCCCCTGGTCTGGACTCTGAACCGATCCGGTAACTTCGACAATCAGGCTTCGTCATTCGCACTGATTACATTCGTGAACGCTCTTGGTGCTGCTGCAGGAGCAGCATTGAGCGGAGCATTGTTGATCCCTTTCCTTGGAATATGGCTTACTCCGATTCTCTTGGCTGTACCTTTCGTCATCTTCTTGATTTGGAAGCTCCTTCTGACGGCGAGGGGCAGTCTTGCAATCATCTTTTCTTTGCTCTTTGCAGGATCCATCATTCTTACGGGCATGGCCTGGAGGAATTCGATTCAAAGGCAATCCAATGACGAGTCGATTGTTCGGAGATGGGAATCGAAATATGGTTGGATAGACTTGGTACGTTCCTCGGACGACTCCCTAAAAGTACGACAGAACCTTCATTACCGTTTTGGCTCGACTGGCAGGGATGCGGTACGTGCCTACAGACAAGCAAGACTTCCTTTGCTCCTTCACCCAAATCCGAAGCAGGTACTTTTCCTAGGTCTTGGTTCAGGACTTACTGCTGGCGGAGCCGTCGGATTCCCCGACATTGAAAGAGCAAGCGTCGTCGAACTCATCCCGGAAGTGGTCGAAGCCGCAAGGCTTCTGTCGGCGTTCAATCATGGCGTAGTAGACCATCCTAGGTTCGGCATGAAGACAGGGGATGCAAGGCAGTACATCGCTACGACACGGGAATCATTCGACTTGATCATTTCCGATCTCTTCGTTCCTTGGGAGAGCGAGACGGGATATCTATACACTCGCGAACACTATCAAGCGGCTGCAAGGAGGCTCGACAAGAAGGGCATCTTCTGCCAATGGCTTCCCCTATATCAGCTAGGCATCCAGGAGTTCGAATCAATCGCTGAGAGCTTCTCGTCCGTCTTTCCAGAAACGTCTATTTGGTGGGGAAACATGGACAGTGATAGGCCCATCGTCGCATTGATGGGATCGTTCGAGAAGCTTAGCATTGATGAAGCCTCGGTCGTTCGAAAGCTTGGCAATCTCTACGAAGCAACCGACGTCGATCCCAAGTTACGCTCCATTCAAGACATTGAACTACTCTACGTAGGTCAATGGGAATTCCATGGCGATAGACCAATCAATACGGATGAGCATCCGTTCGTAGAATTTTCGACTCCAGTAAGTCATCTGGATGACAGGCTTTTGAAATCCAGAAGGCTTCGAACATACTATTCGAACATTCTCTCGCGTCTGCCGGATCAAAGTGCCGGAATCTTCCGAGATTTGACGTCAAACTCCCCGTCACGCATCAGGTTCCAACTCGATACTTTGTCCAAGTGAATGGGCAAATTCTTAAGGAAAAAATGCAATTACGATGAACATCTTGATTTTGTAGTCGATACTGCCGATAAAATAGACTGAGTCTGACAGAGGCGATGGATGTTTCGTATTCTGCTAGCCGTGTTGATGACGATTGCAGCTTGCTTGCCGCCAAGCATGTGCACGTGCATCCATGCGTTTTGCAGCGAGACGTCGACTAAAGATGCTAGTGCAGCAGGTCCTTCGATATCGAAGACGAAAAGTTGCGGATGCACTGACGAGCCAGTTTCTAATGAAGTGACATCCGAATCCAATGGAATCGAATTGACCCGCAATCACCATGGACACTCGAATTCCGGTCATCAGCATTCCACTCAGTGCAACATCACGCAAAATGGTACAGGTTTCGTCGTTGCTCAACAATTCGATGTAATCTTATATGTGAGCGTTCAAGTCGTTGACGTACTGCCACTTGTCAGTGCTCAATTGTCCGTAAGTCACTTTGTCGCTGTTGACTGCGTTGACAAGCCCATCTTCGTGCTTGTTTGTAGCTACCTAGTCTAAGATCACTTCGCATCAAGCTCATTCTGGCATCCCTTGCTAGAACTCGGGCGTCATTTTCCTCATCACATTTTTGCGTCTCCTGAATCGTCAACGCTTGTCATCAAGCGAGGTTGCATATGAACGTGCGTGCGATATTATCGCGGACATTCGCCATTATAGCAGTCATTGTTGCACTGATTGGTGCTGCCTACTTCACTAGAAGTGGATGGTTTCCGCTGCTTGCAAAAGCAATGGGTACTGCTCCTTCGAAAGCAAATGAAGAAGAAAAGCATGATGATCACGAACATGGTGACGGCAATCGGGTAAAGCTCAGCGAACAAGCTCAGAAGAACTTGAAGCTCGTAGTTGATGCCATCGTGCCAGAGACTTACTCTCGCTCGCTTCTCATCCCTGGAATGGTCGTCGATAGGCCTGGGCTAAGTGATCGAGGAGTCATCAGTCCGGTAGCCGGAGTCATCTCGGCTGTACACATTCAGCCAGGAGACACCCTTAAGTCTGGCGAAAGGATGTTCAGCATTCGCCTCTTGAGCGAAGTATTCCAGAACAGTCAATCAGAGCTCTTTCGAGCCACGCGGGATCTCCAGCTTAACAAGGAAAATCTCAATCGCTTGAGGAGCATCGGTGGCGATGCCATTCCCCAATCTCGCGTAATCGAACTTGAAAATCAGGAGAAGAGGCTACAGGCTTCCATCACTGCATATCGTCAGGAACTGCTCAATAGAGGGTTGAACCAAAAGCAGATTGAGGAAGTAGCCCAAGGCAAGTTCGTTTCGGACATCGTCATTCCCGTGCCAAACGTTGGCGATTCGGAAAAGATAGGACCTATCGGAACCGGCAAGGATGCATCGCCAGCAGACATGCCTGCATTCGAAGTCAAGGAAGTGCGAACGCAAGTCGGTGAGCAAGTGCAGGCAGGACAAGTGCTCAGCATGCTCGCAAACCATCGTCTTCTCTACATCGAAGGTCGTGCATTCAAGCAGGAATCGGGAATGCTCGAAAAGGCTGCTCAACAGGGATGGAAGGTCAAGGCAGAGTTCGCCGAAGAATCGAACGGCTGGCCAGCAAACGAGGAGAACCTCGAAATACGGCATCTTGCAAATACTGTCGATCCCGTGAGTAGGACATTTGCCTTCTTCATTCCAATCACAAATCAGTCACGTACGTTCCAGAAGGACGGAAAGACATTTCTCGTCTGGAGGTTTCGACCTGGCCAGAGAGTTCGACTGAAAGTTCCAGTCGAGCAGTTTGAGGACGTCATCGTTCTTCCTGCCGATGCAATAGTCCGCGAAGGCGTCGAAGTGTTCGTATTTCGGCAGAACGGAAACAACTTCGAACGCAAGCCTGTCCATCTTTTGCTCGAGGATGGAGACACCGTAGTACTGGCCAATGACGGAAGCATAGGTGCAGGACAATTTATTGCAAGAAACGGGGCTGCAGCTCTGAATCGTGCCCTTAAGGCAAAAGCTGCTGAGGGTGGTGGTCACGAAGGTCACGATCACACTCACTAAAGGACACACGCTCATGCTGAATGCAGTTCTCCGATTCTCGCTCCGCTACCGTCCGCTGATCGTAATTGCCAGCGTGGCGTTACTGCTCTACGGTGGATTCGTAGCATCCCATACTCCAATCGACGTCTTTCCAGACTTGGACAGGCCTCGCGTCGTCATCATGACGGAGGCCCTGGGCCTTGCACCCGAGGAAGTGGAATCGCTGATTACCTTCCCTCTCGAATCTGCACTGCTTGGTGCCACGGGAGTACAGGACGTACGCAGTCAATCCGGCATGGGACTATCGGTCGTCTATGTCGAATTTGGCTGGGAAGTCGACATTCGCGTTGCAAGACAGACCGTACAGGAACGCCTCAGTACTCTTGGTGGAAGTCTTCCCGAGGGAGTAAGCCCACAAATGGCTCCCATCTCGTCCATCATGGGGCAGATCATGGTCGTCGGGCTCTACCGTCGACCAGGCCCAAATGGAGGAGAACTAGCAAAGCTTGGTGATTCTGGCCTATGGGTCGAAAAGACCGATGATCCAAAAGGCGACAACCCAATAGTTCGCGTTTGGGAAATAAAGGACACTTCCAACCAATCAAGCTGGAAGGAGATCAAGCCAGAGAAGATTGAATGGTCTCAGAAATCAACCTTACCTGATGCAGATCGTCGCGTGACGGTTGTCGTCGATGGGCGTTCGTTGGTATCGGTCTTTCGCACGAAGCAGAAGCAAGATCTCGATCTTCGTACCATCGCAGACTGGGTAATACGCCCACGCCTCTTGAAGACTTCAGGCGTTGCTCAGGTCGTTGCCATGGGAGGAGGACGGAAACAATATCAAGTGCTAGTCGATCCTACGGCACTTACCGAGTATGGCGTGACGTTACTCGAAGTGGAGAAGGCCCTACGCGACAACAATCTGAACGCTTCGGGAGGATACGCTACGAGGGGCGGTACGGAAAACTCCATTCGCATTCTTGCACGCCTTGGACCTGCACCGGAAAAAGTCATCGAGCATCTTGAGAAGGTGCCAGTGAAGACGACTCAGCATCGTACCATTCTCCTTTCTCAAGTGGCACGCGTGACGGAAGGTCCACAAATCAAGCGTGGAGATTCTAGCGTCAACGGGCTTTCGAGCGTGGTGCTTACGATTACCAAGCAGCCCAACGTCGATACGCGTGGACTCACTGATCGAATCCTTCTTGCACTCAAGGAAATGGAGCCATCGCTACCTGCTGACGTGGCGATTGATACTTCACTCTACCAATTGAGAGGATTCATTGATCGTGGCATCTACAACGTCGGAGAAGCTCTGGTCATTGGCTCCGTGCTTGTTTTGATCATCTTGTTCCTGTTCCTTCTCAACCTTAGAACCACATTCATTTCGCTGACTGCCATTCCACTGTCTCTCATGATGACGGTGCTGGTATTCCGACTCATCAGTTGGCTTTCGGGCACTCCTCTCTCAATCAACGTGATGACCTTGGGAGGAATAGCGGTTGCCCTTGGAGAGTTGGTGGATGACGCGATTGTCGATGTTGAGAACATCTATCGGCGACTAAAGGAGAACTCGCATCTGAGCACTCCGAAGTCATCACTCCGCGTCGTTCTTGAGGCAAGCATGGAGGTGCGTTCGGCAATCGTCTTTGGAACGGCGACGGTTATTCTTGTATTCCTGCCGCTCTTTGCATTGTCGGGCATCGAAGGAAGGTTATTTACGCCATTAGGAATTGCGTACATCGTTTCGATTCTTTCATCGCTCCTAGTCTCCTTGACCGTAACGCCAGTACTTTCCTACTACTTGCTTGCCGGAACTAAGTCAAAGGGCGAGCACGATGATGGTCCGCTCCTTCGAGTGTTGAAATGGGGAGCTCGCTATCTCGTGACATTCAGCATGCGGTTTGCAGGCACCTTGCTTATCCTCACGTGGATTGGAGTAGCCGTCGCAGCCTGGATGCTGACTCAGCTAGGTGCCAACTTCCTGCCAGCCTTCGATGAAGGTACGGTTCAGGTTGGAATAACTCTTCCTTCGGGTGCTTCGCTTGACGCAACGAACGAACTGACTGCCATCGTCGATGCCAAGCTTAGATCCATGCAGAAATCTGCGACCAACCCCAAGGGCGAACTCCTTAGCTTCGTTCGGAGATCCGGGCGGGCCGAACTAGATGAGCATGCAGAACCGCCAAACGTCAGT
>WBZX01000312.1_pt1 | contig 46972 bp, 46 predicted proteins | sample 5204211 | NCBI WGS metagenome assembly WBZX01 (sample SAMN12344362, study PRJNA552823) | activated sludge metagenome | biome: Activated sludge suspended growth; feature: Nitrification reactor; material: Wastewater; isolation source: activated sludge from nitrification reactor of wastewater...
GCTCGCCGAACCGCTCGCCGCCAGCGTCGCGCGCGGCGACCTCGCCGGCCTCACCACCCGCACCAGTTTCAAGTCGCCGCTCGTCGCGCCGGTGAAACAGGGCGACGTCATCGGCAGCGCCGAAGTGCTGCAGGGCGACAAGGTCATCCAGCGTGCCGACGTCGTCGCGCAGACCGCGGTCGAGCAGGGCGGCTTCTTCCGCCGTGTGTGGGACAGCATCCGTTTGTTCTTCAAGGGACTATTCGGCTGAATCCGGAAGGCGGAAACAGAAAAGCGACCTGCGGGATGGGTCGCTTTTTTGTTGGGTCAGGGACTGCCAGTCGTCCGAAGCCGCTTTTCATGCCTTTAACTTAACATCAGTTGCCGACCCTCGGCGGCGAAGCGTGGTTCCAGGTGGTTTTGAGCCCCAGGGCTATCGGCGACGGTCGGGGAAATCAGTTACAGTAAGCTTGGACTTCAGGCCCCGGTGTTACTCAAAAGCGGGAGGGCGCGGGCCCCTTATAATCAATCCTTTTGGAAAGTGAATGGTGCGTTTTTCAGTAGCCATAACCATGCTGATGGCGGCATGCCTGTTTTGCGGGTATTCGATGGCAAACGAGATGCCCAATCCCTGCAGTCGCGATCGCAACCCCAATGAGTTCACCATTTTCAGCTATCACGAAATAGCTGATAAAAGCGAAACGCTCGACTCGACTTATGCAGTCTCGCCCGCGAACTTCGAAGCGCAGATGAAATGGCTGATCGACGATGGATATGCCTTCATCACTGTCGATGACATCATCAACTCAAGAAAGCACAACAAACCGTTACCCGGCAAAGCTGTCCTGATTACCTTTGATGACGGCTACCAGTCGGTTTACGACAATGCCTTTCCCATCCTCAAGAAATATCACATCCCGACTTTGATTGCCCTGGTCGGAAGCTGGCTCAAATCCACCGACAAGGTGGATTTTGACGGTCACCAGATTGATAGAAGCAAATTCCTCAGCCAGGCGGAGATCACGGAAATGGTTGCCAGCGGGCTGGTCGAGGTGGGCAGCCACAGCTACTACCTGCATCGCGGCATTCTGGCCAATCCCCAGGGCAATCTGGAACCCGCCACGACGACCCGACTATGGTTTCCCGACCAAGCGACTTATGAAGACGATAAAGCCTACCGGGCAAGGATCTACAAGGACCTGAAGCAAAACAACGAGTTCCTCAAGGAATATACGGGTCAGAAACCGCGGGTCATGGTTTGGCCTTATGGGGAATACAACATGGAAGCGAAAGACATCGCCGAGCGTCTCGACATGTCCATCGGACTCACGCTGGACGATGGCAGCAATACGACCAATACGCCCTTGTGGGGGCTGCGGCGAATTCTGGTGGACCAGACCATGTCGCGTACCAGCATGGAACTCAACATGTGGGAGCGAAACAATAATTACACGGATGGCGGGCTTACCACCAAGGCGATGCACGTCGACCTGGATTACATCTACGATCCCAATCCCGACCAGACGAACATAAACCTCGGCAACCTGCTCGAGCGGATCAAAAGACTCAACGTCAACACCGTCTACCTCCAGGCGTTTGCAGATCCCGATGCCAATGGCGCGGCTGATTTTGTTTATTTCCCCAACCGCCATGTCCCGATGCGCAGCGATTTGTTCAACCGGGCCGCATGGCAGATCAAGACACGCACGCAAGTCAAACGCGTCTATGCCTGGATGCCGATGATTGCCTGGCAATTGCCTCCCGACAATCCTGCGGCGAAGGACAACGTGGTGACGCTACAGGTGGATGCAAGTCATCTGAATATGGGTTACCCGAGACTGTCACCCTTTTCGCCCAGGGCGCGAAAGATGATCGAGGATATCTACGAGGATCTGGCGAAGTCGTCCGAAATAGACGGCATCCTTTTTCATGACGATGTCACCCTTTCCGATTACGAAGACGATAGCGCGATGGCCCGTGCTCAATACAAGGACTGGGGCTTGAAAGGGAGTGTCGAGGAAATACGCGCCGATCATTCGGAATTCTTGCGATGGACAAAACTGAAGACAGAGTACCTGGATGACTTCGCGATGAAATTGGCGCACGCCGCGCGCAATTATCGGCCAGGCCTGAACACGGCGCGCAATCTCTATGCCCAGGTTGCCCTGAACGAAAATGCCCAGGAGTGGTACGCCCAGAACCTGGCCGATTCGATCAAAAAATACGACTACACCGCCATCATGGCAATGCCTTACATGGAGCAGACCGATGATGCCGGGGCGTTTTACAAACAAATTATTGCCAACGTCAGAAAACAACAGTGCGGCCTGGAGCGGACGGTGTTCGAATTGCAAACAGTCAATTGGCGAAAAGACAGCGAGCCGATTTCTTCCCAGGAGCTTAGCCTGACCATACAGTTTCTGTACGACCTGGGGGCGAATCACATTGCGTATTACCCCGATGACCTGTTTCACAACAACCCCGATGCCGATTTGATGAGACACGTTTTTTCCAGGAAACCCACCCGAATGTACACTTTTGCGCCCAGCAGCAGTGCGCCCCAGAAGTAAGGCGTGGATGGGACGATCTAGCCAAAAATGATCCTGGATATTTTTCTGCATTCCATTTGGCAATTTTTTATCGGGTTCATCTTCTATTACCCGCTCTTCATGTCGAGCCTGTGGATCATCGGGGCAATCTACTTTTATTTTAAGAATGAAAAGGCCGTTCAAACCCACCTGATTCCCGCATTGAGAAATGGGGAAACCTGGGAAGGCGTGAGCATCCTGATCCCGTGTTTCAACGAAGGTGAAAATGCGGTTGAAACGATAACGTACGCGCTGAACGTCGCGTACCCTGATTTCGAAGTGATCGCGATCAACGACGGGAGCAAGGACAATACGCTTGAGGTGCTGCTGGAATTGGCGCGCACCAATCCGAAGCTCAAAGTCGTCAATCTCGCCGAAAACCAGGGCAAGGCCCTGGCGCTGCAAGCCGGTGCCATGCTGGCCAGGCATGATTATCTGCTCTGCATCGACGGTGACGCCTTGCTCGACAAGTATTGCGTCCACTGGATGGTCAAACATTTCATCCGCTACCCACAGACCGCAGCCGTGACCGGCAATCCGCGCATCCGGAACAGAACGACCTTGCTGGGGAAGATCCAGGTCGGGGAGTTTTCATCGATTGTCGGGATGATCAAGCGCGCCCAACGTGCGTTTGGACGGCTCTTTACCGTTTCGGGGGTCATTACAGGATTCAGAAAATCCGCGCTTCACGAGGTGGGATACTGGAGCCCGGATATGCTGACCGAAGATATCGATATCACCTGGAAGCTTCAACGCAACGGCTGGGATGTGCGGTTCGAGCCCAAGGCCCTGGTGTGGATTTTGATGCCCGAGACGATCAAGGGACTCTGGAAGCAACGCCTACGCTGGGCGATGGGCGGTTTCCAGGTGATGTTCAAAAACATCCGGATACTCTTTGCGCCCAAGCAGACCCACCTGTGGGGCTTGATGATCGAGATGATCCTCAGCACCCTGTGGGCGTACAGCATGATGTTGGTCTTTGGCGTCTGGATAGCCAGCCTGTTTTTCCCGGTGGGTTACCTCACGCCCGACAGCTCGCCCATTTTGCCCGATGCGACGAGCATTTTCTTGATAGGGGCCAGTCTGTTGCAGTTTGCGGTAAGCCGATGGCTGGACGGTCATTACGATCATGGCTTGGGGAAAAATTATTTCTGGATGATCTGGTATCCGTTTTTTTATTGGTTCCTCAACCTGATCACGGCGGTGACGGCGTTTCCCAAAGTATTGTTCGGCAAACAGAAGCGTGCGCGTTGGGTGAGCCCTGATCGGGGTGTCCATCAGCAACTGGATAAATAGAAGCGATCATGGACAAGCACACGCTCATCATCAATAAACGCAAGGAGTTGCCGCGCAGCAAGAGGCTGTTTTGGGATGGCCTTACTGTCCTGCTCTGGATCGGGTTCATCTATCTGTGGCACCCGGTCTTCCACATTTTCTACCGGATTATTACTGCCGAAGCACCGCCCGAGGAAATCTCGGACTGGATCTTCGACAACATCCACAGCGTCACTTTCATACGCGGCTGCGAAATGCTCGTCCTTACGCCCATTGTGTTGTTCGTTCTGTCATGGTTAAGACGGCACAAGGGGCCCAGCGAACATATCATCTATACGATTGACGACTACGCCAGGTATTTCAAGCTTGACGTAAGTCAGCTCGAATCAAGCTTCGATAGCCAACTGGTCACCGTTTACCACGATGATCATGGGCAAATAACCGCAATAGGCAATCAAATAAACCGGGCGTGATGCTTGATCCAGAACGTGAGTCCCCTCAACAATCCTGGTGAAAACGACAAGGGCCGCGATTGCGGCCCTTGTCAGTGGTGAAGCGTCCGCGGCTTATTTTTTTTCGCCGTCCGCCGCCAACCCCTATTTCTTCGCCGTGCGGCGAAGGCGATTCAGCAGGCGTCGCGCGAGCTCACCGAACAGTTCGGTCTGCGTCGGGTGCGGGAAGATGGCCTTGGCGACCTGGGTGAGCGTCATGTCGCCGGCGACCATCATCACAGCGGTGCCGATCAGGGTGTCGGTGTGGTCGGCGAGGAAATGCACGCCGATGATGCGGCCGCTGGCCTTGTCGGCGACGAGCTTGATCATGCCTTCGGTTTCGCCGGTGATCATGGCCTTGGCGTCGATGCTCATGGGCATCTTGGCTTCCACCGCGTCGATGCCCTTGGCCTTGGCCTGCGCCACGGAGAGACCGACGAAGCCGGCCTGCGGGCGTGAGAAGGTCACGCCGCAGTCGCGATCCTGGTCGTAGTCGCCGCCGTGGCCCAAAAGATTGGAGGCGGCGACGCGGCCCTGGGTGGCGGCGGTGTGCGCGAGCATGTAGCCGCCGACCACGTCGCCGACGGCGAAGATGTGCGGCGCGCTGGTCTGCCCGCTGGTCGCCACCTTGATGGCGGCGCCGTCGAGCGCGACGCCGACCTTGTCGAGGTTGAGCTTGCCGGTGTCCGGGCGCTTGCCGGTGGCCATGAGCACGATGTCGCAGTCGAAGGTCTTCGCTTCGCCCTCGGCGGTCTTGTAGCCCACCTGCATGGCGCCGGGTTTGCCCGCCACGCTGTCGATGGAAGCGCCGGTGACGACGGTGAATTCCTTCTCCAGCAGGCCGATCAGGGTCTTGCCGATTTCCTCCTCGATTTCGGCGAGGATGCGCGGGTTGCGCTCGAGCATCAGGATCTCGGTGCCGAAATCGCGGAAGATCTGCGCCATTTCCACGCCGATGACGCCGCCGCCGACGATGGCCATCTTCTTCGGCGGGTTGGCCAGGTTCCAGATGGTGTCGGAGGTGACGACGCCGCCGGTGGACAGGTTCTCGCGCGCGCCGGGGATCGGCGGCACGAAGGCGGGCGCGCCCGTTGCGATCACCGCGGCGCCGAAGCTCAGCTGGCTGACTGCACCGTCAGGCGCGGTGACCTTCAGCGTGTGGGCATCGACGAACTCGCCGAAGCCTTCGATCACGTTGATCTTCATGCCCTTGTCGGCTTTCAGCGCCATGTCGCCGCGCGAAGCCTGCACCCAGCGGCGGTGTTCTTCCACCTGTTTCCAGTTGAGCACGGGCGACGCGGTGCCGTCGACGCCCATGTGCGCGTCGTGCGCGCGGTTGCGGATGTTGTCCGCCGCAGCCCGCCAGGCCTTGGAGGGGATGCAGCCGCGCCACAGGCATTCGCCGCCGGGGAAGGGTTCGTTGTGCACCATGGCGACCTTGACGCCGTGGTCGGCCAGGTCGCGCGCGCAGTCCTCGCCGCCGGGGCCGCCGCCGATGACGACGACGGGGTAATCCCAGTTGCCTTCGGGGATGGGCGAAACGGCAGGCGCCGCGTGTGCGGCACTGGCGCCGGCCGCTTCAGCCGCGGCGCCGCCGGCGATCCAGGCCTCGGGGGCTTCGATGGTCTGCTTCAGCGTGGCCAGGTACAGCGCCACGTCGGCGCCGTTCAGCACGCGGTGGTCGCCGGTGATGGTGAAGGGCGTGCCCTGCGGGCCGTTGGCGGCGATGGCCAGGATGGCGGCGATACCGGGGGTGGGGATCGCGGTGAAGTGCGACACACCCAGCATGCCCATGTTGGAAATGGTGAAGGTGGGGTTGGCGTACTCGGCGGGCGCCAGCTTGCGCACGCGCGCGCGTTCCACCAGGCCGGTCCAGTCGGCCTGCAGCGCGTCCAGCGGGCGCTTCTCGATGCCGTGCAGGATGGGCACGACGAGACCGCCGTCGTTGGACATGACCGCCACGCCGAAGTCGTGGTTGGCGCGTTCGACCAGCTTGTCGACCGGCTGGTAGGCCCAGTTCATGCGGGGGAACTTGGCCATGGCCACCGAGCAGGCCTTGGCGATGGCGACGGTGACCGACACCTTGTTCGCCTTGGCGGCGGCGGTGAGCCTGCTGGTGTCGATGTTCACCGTGACGTTGAAGGTCGGCAGGGTGAGCGAGGCGGCCATCGCGTGCGACACGGCCTTTTCCATCGAGGTCATCGCGCGGCCCTGGCCGGGCACGTCCACCTGCGGCAGCGAGTGCGCGACTTCCTGCATGGACGGACGCGCACGCGCCACGTCGGCGGCGACGATCACGCCCGAAGGGCCGCTGCCGGCCAGGCCGGCGATGTTCACGCCCAGCTGCGCCGCCACCTTGCGCGCATACGGCGAGGCGGGGCGGCCCGGCACGCGCGCCACCGGCGGCTGGTTGCCGGCGGCGGCCACCACGGCGGGCGTGGTCTTGGGCACGGGAATGTGGGCGGGCTTGTCGGCCGCGTGCGGGGCGACCTTGTGCGTGTCGGTCACCTTGTGGTCGGCCGTCAGCGTCACGCCGGTGTCGTTGGCCTTGGACGCGTCGTCGACGATGAAGGCCATGGGATGGCCGACCTCGACCACGCTGCCGACGTCGGCGATGGGGCCGGAGAGGAAGCCTTCCTGGAACACTTCCACGTCCATGATGGCCTTGTCGGTTTCCACCGTGGCCACGATGTCGCCGCGCCTGATCGCGTCGCCGGGTTTCTTCTCCCAGGTGACGACCACGCCTTCGGTCATGGTGTCGGACAGTTGCGGCATCACCACCGGCGTGCCGGCGTGGTGCGGGATCATCTCGGTCTGCGCTTTCGCCTCGACCACTTCGCCGGCGGCGATGGCGACGTCGCCGGCGGTATCGGTGATGTAGCCCAGCGCGCCGCCGACCGCGACGGTGGCACCGACGTCGGCGAGCGGGCCGGCCAGGTAGCCGGCCTTGAACACCTCGACGTCCATGATGGCCTTGTCGGTTTCGACCGTGGCCACGATGTCGCCGCGTTCGACCTTGTCGCCCGGCTGCTTTTCCCAGGTGACGACGACGCCCTCGGTCATCGTGTCCGAGAGCTGCGGCATCGTAATAGCGTAGTGATTTGACATGCGTTTGTTCCGTTAGGCGAGGGGCGTCAGGGGTGAGATCGGGGCGGGCAGATGCGCCTTACCCCGCACGCCTCACGCCTTACCAAAAAGCTTGAGAACCGCTTTCACCACATCCTCGTGATCCGGGATCGCCGCTTTTTCCAGCGTGTGGTTGTAGGGTTGCGGCACCAGCGCGGAGTGCACGCGCACCGGCGCGGCATCCAGCTCGAAGAAGCATTCCTCGTTGATGATGGCGATGACCTCGGAGCCGACGCCGACCGGCGCTTCGTCTTCCTCGGCGATGACGGCGCGGTGGGTCTTGGACACCGATTTCCGGATGCCGTCGCGGTCGAGCGGGGACAGCGAGTAGAGGTCGACGACCTCGGCCGAAATGCCGTACTGCTTGTCGAGGATCTCGGCGGCCTTGAGGCACCAGTGCACCGAGATGTTGTAGCCGAAAAGCGTGACGTCGGTGCCGGCGCGGGCGATCTCGGAACCTTCCAGCGGGTGGAAGTATTCGCCGTCGGGCACTTCGCCCTTCATGTTGTACATGAGTTCGTGTTCGTTGATGAACACCGGGTCGTCGCAGCGGATGGCCGACTTCAGCAGGCCATAGGCCTGCCTGGGGTTGGACGGCGTGACCACGCGCAGGCCGGCGATGCCCATGAACACCTTCTCCATGCGCGCCGAGTGCTGCGCGCCGAGCTGGTGGGCCGCGCCGCCGGCGGAGCGGAACACGCACGGCGCGGTCAGCTGGCCGCCCGACATGTAGCGCACCTTGGCGGCGGAGTTGAACATCTGGTCCATCGCCAGCCAGGCGAAGTTGACCGACATGATTTCAACAATCGGACGCACGCCGAGGAAGGACGCGCCGATGGCCAGGCCAGTGAAGCCGCCTTCGGAAATGGGGGTGTCCATCACGCGCAGCGGACCGTATTTCTCGTACAGGCCCTTGGTGGCCTTGTAGGTGCCGCCGGCGACGCCGATGTCCTCGCCCATGCAGATGACGAGCGGATCGCGCGCCATTTCTTCGTCGTGGGCGCGCTGGATCGCTTCCCAGTACATGATGTTTGCCATGCTGTTTCCTTGAACTTAAGCGGCTTTGCCCGTGAGCCACGGGAGCTGGGTTTCACGGTCGGCGAAGACGTATTTCTCGAGATCCTCGACGCGCGGTTCGGGCGATTCCTCGGAGAAGCGGATCACCTCGTTCTCGATGTAGGCGTCGGTTTCCTTCTCCAGCGCCTCGAAGTCGGCCATGGTGATCGCTTTCTCGGCGATGAGGCGGTCGCGCAGGATGAAGATGGGATCGCGCTGCTTCCATTCTTCCTCTTCCTCGCGCGAGCGGTAGCCGCGCGAGTCGGACATGGAGTGGCCGCGGTAGCGGTAGGTCATGAGTTCGAGGAAGTAGGGACCCTTGCCGGTGCGCACGTGGTTGACCGCCGTGCGCGCAGCTTCGTACACCTTCTCGACGTCCTGGCCGTCGCATTCGGCGGCTTCGATGCCGTAGGCGCAGACCCGCTTGTGCTGATGGATGATGGCGGTGGAGCGCTCGATCGAGGTGCCGATGCCGTAGAGGTTGTTCTCGCACACGAACAGCACCGGCAGTTTCCACAGCGCGGCCATGTTCAGCGTCTCGTGGAACACGCCCTGGTTGTTGGCGGCGTCGCCGAGGAAGCAGATGGCGATCTCGTCGCCGCCCTTGAGCTGGATCGCCTTGGCGATGCCGGCGGCGAGCGGGAACGGGCCGCCCACCAGCGCGTAGCCGCCCATGAAGCGATGCGCGCCGTCGAAGATGTGCATGGAACCGCCGCGGCCCTTGGACGAACCGGTTTCCTTGCCGTACAGCTCGGCCATCACTTCTTTCGGATCGGCGCCGCACTTGATCGCGTGCACGTGGTCGCGGTAGCCGGTGATGACGTAGTCGTGACCGGGACGCGCGGCTTCCATCACGCCGTTGCAGCAGGCTTCCTGGCCGGGATAGAGGTGGAGGAACCCCCCGATCTTGCGTTCGATGTAGGCCTGGTAGCAGCGCTCTTCGAAACGGCGGTGCAGCACCATTTCGCGCAGCACGCGTTTCTTGTCTTCAAGTTTCATTCGGTTACCCTTGTTAGGTGGGGCGGAAATCAGCGCCGAAAAAATCGACGTCGATCCGGATCGACGCCGATTAAAATCGACAAACGGCGAATTATCCGGGAAACCCCGCTCCCCATCAAGAAAAACGCCCGCTCCGAGGATGCGTCATGCTGCCCGAACTTGCTGAAAGCAAACAGGAAATCTCTGCAAAATCGCTGGCCGCCGCAGGCCATGCGCTGGTTGTGCTGCCGGAATCGAAGCAGCTGCCGGAATTGCCCGGCGGCGAGGCTTTGCGGGCGGCGCTCAAGCGCCGCGCGCTGAAGCCGGACGCGCTGGCAAAAACCCCGGTGGCCGTACAGCTGCCCGGCGGCACGCTCGCCGTCTACGCCATGCTGAAACCCGGGGCCGACGTCTTTGCGACCCACGAACACCTGCGCCGCGCACTGGCCCCGCTGCTGACAGAGCAGCCGAAGGCGCTGGCGCTCGCGGTCTTCGGCGACGCCGCCTTCAGGGGGCAGGCGGCGCAAGCGGCGGCCTACGTCGCGCTGGTGAACGGCGTGCCGCTGCCGGCGCAGAAATCCAAACCCGCTCCGGCGGTGAAGCGCATCGTCGTCCACGGCCTGGCGTCGAAAGACGGCCTCGCCCGCGTGCGCGCCGTCGCCGAAGGCAACGTGCTGTGCCGTTCGCTCACTGCGCTGCCGCCGAATGCGCTCACGCCCGCGGCCTACCGCCGGCGGATCCGGGCCCTGGCCGGGGAATACGGCTGGAAGATGGAGGAGTTGTCCTACGCGAAGCTGAAAAAAATGGGCGCGGGCGCCTTCTGCGCCGTGGCCCGGGGCTCGCCGGACAAGGACGCGGCCATCGTCAAACTCTCGTATCGCGGCCGCGGCGCCGCGGCGAAGGCCCGTCCGCTGGCACTGGTCGGCAAGGGCATCTGCTTCGACACCGGCGGCCACAACCTCAAGCCCGCGCGCTACATGCAGCGCATGAACGAGGACATGAACGGCTCGGCTGTGGTGCTCGGCATCCTCGCCGCCGTCAGCCGCCTGCAGCAGCCGGTGAAGATCGACGCCTGGCTCGCCATCGCGGAAAACCACATCGGGCCCGACGCCTACCGGCCGAGCGAAGTCGTCAGTGCGCTCAACGGCACTACTATCGAGATCGTCCACACCGACGCCGAGGGCCGCATGGCGCTGGCCGATGCGCTCACCCTCGCCGCGCGCGGGAAGCCGGCGCAGATCGTCGACTTCGCCACGCTCACCGGCGCCATGCACGTGGCCGTCGGCGTGCGCATGTCGGGCATCTTTGCCACCGATTCGAAGCTCGCCCACCAGGCCTCGCGCGCGGGCACGCAGTCCGGCGAGCGCGTCGTCGCCTTCCCCGCGCCGGCGGATTACGACAGCGCGCTCGATTCCGACGTCGCCGACATCAAGCAGTGCACCCTGGACGGCGAGGCCGACCACATCCTCGCCACCCGTTTCCTGTCGCGCTTCGTCGGCGACACGTCGTGGATCCACGTCGATCTGGCCGCACACATCTGCAAGGGCGGGCTTGGCGCGGTGGCGAGCGACACCAACGGCTTCGGCGTGGCGTGGGGGGTGAGCCTGCTGGACCAGTTCGCATCTTGAGCGAATGCGTTCCGCTGTACGTCGACGACGCGCTGCTGGTCGTCGACAAGCCCGCCGGCCTGCTCTCGGTGCCCGGCCGCGGTCCGGACAAGGCCGACTGCCTGGCAGCGCGGGTGCAGGCCGAATTCCCCGACGCGCTGGTTGTGCACCGGCTCGATATGGATACCTCGGGCCTGATGGTGATGGCGCGGGGTGTCGCGGCGCAGCGCACGCTTTCGCAGGCCTTCGCCGCGCGTACGGTGCACAAGCGCTATATGGCGTGGGTGGCCGGACGCCTGGAGGCTACGGACGCGGACTGGGGCACGGTCGCGCTGCCGCTGATCTGCGACTGGCCGAACCGCCCGCTGCAGAAGGTGGATTTCGCGCTGGGCAAACCCAGCGTCACGCGCTGGCGGGTACTGGATTACGATGCCGCGCGGGACGCGACGCGGGTGGAACTGGAGCCGGTGACCGGACGCTCGCACCAGCTGCGCGTGCACATGCGCGAACTCGGGCATCCGATGCTGGGCGATCCGCTGTATGCGCCTGAAACGATCCGGGGGCGGTCGCCGCGCCTCCTGTTGCACGCGGTGTCGCTTTCGATGCCGCATCCGCTGACCGGCACGGCGTGCACGTTCGAGTCGCCGCCGCCGTTCTGAAACAGCGCCTGGCCGTCAGCGATTGGGCTTGGCGATCAGGTTGAGGAATTCCTTGCGGGTGCGGTCGTTCTCGCGGAAGGCGCCCAGCATCATCGAGGTGAGCGTCCACGAATTCTGCTTCTGCACACCGCGCATCATCATGCAGAAATGCTGGGCCTCGATGACGACGCCGACGCCGGCGGCGCCGGTCGCGGTCTGGATGGCGTCGGCGATCTGCTTGGTGAGCTGTTCCTGGATCTGCAGGCGGCGCGCGAACATGTCGGTGATGCGCGCGATCTTCGACAGGCCGATGACCTTGCCGCGCGGCAGGTAGGCCACGTGCGCCCTGCCCACGAAGGGCAACATGTGATGCTCGCACATCGAATAGAACTCGATGTCCTTCACGATCACCATCTCGTCGTTGTCGGAATCGAACACGGCCTCGTTGAGGATCTCGTCGAGCGACTGCGTGTAGCCCTGGGTGAGGAACTTGAACGCCGAAGCGGCGCGTTCCGGCGTTTTCAGCAGGCCGTTGCGGTTGATGTCCTCGCCGGCGCTTTCGATGAGCTGCTTGTAGAGTTGTGCGGTCTGCATGGGGAATCCCGATCGTATGCTGCCGGGCACTGTGCCCGCGCCCCCGGCGGGCGTCAACCCGGCTGGCAGTGGGGGTGTGTCAGCGCGTGGTGAGGTAGCGCGGGAAGGCCTGCTTGTCGAGCAGGATCTCGATGAGGTTGAGGCCGCGTTCCAGGTCGGCGTGCGCGAACAGCGCGTCGAGGTCGGCAAGCTCGGCGACGCGGTAGTGGGCGGCGCCGAAGGACCGGGCGAGCAGCGCGAAGTCGGGGTTGGCGAAGTCGCAGTCGATGTAGCGTTCGCCGTAATGCTGGAACTGGTTCTTGCGGATCAGCGAGAGCGTGCCGTTGTTGATCACCACCACGTTCAGCGGGATGCCGTGGTTCACCGCCGTCATCATTTCCGTCGCGCACATCTGGAAGCCGCCGTCGCCCATGATGGCGAAGGTCGGGCTGTCGGGGGCATGGAAGCGCGCGCCGATGGCGGCGGGCAGGGCGTAGCCGAGCGAGGAGATGCCGGTGTTCGGGAAGTAGTGATTGCGGTCGGACACCGGGTAATAGCTCTGCGCGAAGACGATGTTGTCGTCGAACACCATGGCGTCGCGCGGGAAGCGCTGCGCCAGCTGCGAGAAGAAGGCGCGCACGAGCGCAAAGGCCGCGTCGTCGGGCACGGCCTCAGGCGCCGGCGGCTGCGATGCCGGCAGGGCCTTGGGCGGCATGCCCGCCGCGTCGAGCGTCGCGTGCAGGGCCTGGACGACGGCGAGGATGTCGCCGCAGATCGCGGCGTCGGGCTGGAACACGCGGCCGAGCTGCGCGGGATCGCGGTCGACCTGGGCGATCCTGCGGCCGCCGGTGAGCTGCGTGTCCCACAGGTAGCTCGTGCGTTCGTTGAAGCTCGCGCCCAGCACCACCAGCAGGTCGGCATGTTCGACGAGATAGTTGCGCGCGGCGCCGTCCGAGGTGACGCCGAGGCAGCCGAGCGAAAGCGGCGAGCCCTCGGCGATCACACCCTTGGCCTTGAGGCTGGTGGCGACCGGGATGCGGAAGGCTTCGGCCAGTGCGGCCACCGCGTCGCGTGCGCCGGCACGGATGCAGCCGTCGCCCGCGATGATCACGGGCGCACGCGCGTCGCGGACCAGCGCGGCCAGCGCATCGATCGCGGGGACCGGCGCCGGGCCGGGCGCGGGGAAATGCACCTGGTCTAGCACCGTGGGGTCGACGCCTTCCTTCTGCACGTTATAGGGAATCGTCAGCAGCACCGGCCCCGGTGCGCGGCCGAGCAGGGCCTGCGTGGCCTGGTTGAGCACCTGGCCCAGGTAGTCGGTGCGCTCGATGCGGCGGGCGTAGCGCGTGATCGGCTTGAACAGCGCGACCTGGTCGATGGTGCCGCCGTCGCCCGCGCTCTCCTGCAGGCCGCCGCGGCCGAAGATGTAGGTCGAGGTTTCGCCGGTGATGGCGAGCACCGGCAGGCGTTCGGCGTAGGCGTTGGCGATGCCGGTGACGAGGTTGGTTGCGCCGGGGCCGGCGGTGGCGATGCAGGCGGCCGGCCGGTTCGCGATGCGGGCGTAGCCGCAGGCCATGAAGGCGGCGCCCTGTTCGTGCTTGACCAGCACGCTGCGGATGCGCGAGCCGTGCAGGCGGTCGTAGACCGGCAGGATGTGGGCACCGGGCATGCCGAAGATCGGGTCGATGCCCAGGCGTTCCATGTACCGGACAAGGAGTTCGCTGACGCTGATGCTCATGGGTTTGTTATGCGGTTGTCTCGCTCCGCCGGCGACCTGCAGGACGCCGACAGGGGGATTTGAGCACAAGACGCCGCGTGCGTGAACCATCCTGCGCGCAGGGGAAAGGCGAGCGGGGCGCCGGAACGACTGCGCCCGCACGGGGCGGGCGCAGTCGGGGCAGGGGCAGGGCGATCAGACGTGCGCGAGCCGGCGTTCGATTTCGGTGAAGGTGTGGGCGATCTCGGTGGTTTCGACGACCACGCCGAGCTGCTTGCACAACTGGGTGAGCGAGAGCAGGCCGCGCACCATCTGGCGGTTGCCGACCTGTTCGATCACCAGCGCGTGCTGGCGGCCGCGCGCCTTCAGCGTCTCGACGACGTGGCCGACGCGGGCGTGGGCCAGGTCGTCGTAGTCGATGGCTTCCAGGTGGTCCACCGGCGTCATGATGTCGCCGACCACGATCTCGTCGCGGCGGATGCCGCGGCTCTGCACGATCTGCAGCGGTTTTTCGCCGCGGATGTCGGTACTGGTCACCAGGCCGGCGACCCTGTCCTCGCCGTCCATCACGAACAGCAGCTTCACCTTGCGGCGGTGCATGCGTTCCTCGGCCTGCGCGATGGTGTCGCCGGGCGTGGCGATGAAGGCGGTCATGCGGCGGAAATCGGTCATCACGTCGAGCGCCGGGTTTTCCAGCGTGACGTGCTCGGGCAGTACGCAGGCGGGCCGCAGCAGGCCGGCGGACTTGTCGAGATTGCGCGACGGCAGGCGGGTATAGGTCATGGTAGTGCTCCTCTCGGTATTGGTTTGAAACGCCCGCTCCAGGGCGCGGACGACCATCGTCTGCCTGTCGTGCCGCCCTGTCCATTCAAGTTTTTTTAGGCCTGCATAAGGCGCTTTTTGCCGGCCCGGGACCGGCTAGGCGCCGGCCAGGGCGCGCCGGTGGAAGGCGAGGTGCTCGCCGATGAAGCTGGCGATGAAGTGGTAGCTGTGGTCGTAACCCTCCTGCATGCGCAGGTCGAGCGCCTGGCCGGTGGCCGCGCACGCAGCCTGCAGGTCCTGCGGGAAGAGCTGGCCGGCGAGGAATTCGTCGTCGGTGCCGTGGTCGATCCGGTTGGGCGGCAGCGTCGCGCCGGCACGCACGAGTTCGGTCGCGTCGTAGGCGGCCCAGGCGGCACGGTCCGGCCCCAGATACGCGCCGAAGCAGCCTTCGCCCCAGGGCGACACGCTGGGGTGGCAGATGGGCGCGAACGCCGATACCGACCGGTATTGCCCGGGATTCCTCAGTGCGCAGACCAGCGCACCGTGACCGCCCATCGAGTGCCCGCTGATCGAGCGCAGGCCCGGCATCGCCGGGAAGTGCGCCTCGACGAGTGCCGGCAGTTCCTGCGTGACGTAGTCGTACATGCGGTAGTGCGTGCTCCACGGCGCCTGCGTGGCATTCACGTAGAAACCCGCGCCCTGGCCGAGGTCGTAGCGTCCGGGCACGTCGGGCACGTCGTCGCCGCGCGGGCTGGTGTCGGGCATCACCAGGATCAGGCCCAGTTCGGCGCAATAGCGCTGCGCCCCGGCCTTCACCCGCACGTTGTCGTCGGTGCAGGTCAGGCCAGAGAGCCAGTACACGACCGGGCATCTTGCCGTGGCGGCCTGCGGCGGCAGGTAGACGGAGAAGGTCATGGTGCAGCGGCAGGCCGCCGAGGCGTGTTGCCAGCGTTCGAGCCAGCCGCCGGATTCCCTGATGCGTTCGATTTGATTGAGATCAGCGCGTTGCATGGCCGGCCTCAGAAAATGATGACCGAACGGATGCTCTTGCCTTCGTGCATCAGGTCGAAGGCGGTGTTGATCTCTTCCAGCGGCATGCGGTGCGTGACCAGCGGGTCGAGCACGATCTTGCCGTTCATGTAGTCGTTGACGTAGCCCGGCAGCTGCGAGCGGCCCTTCACGCCGCCGAAGGCCGTGCCTTTCCACGAGCGGCCGACGACGAGGTTGAACGGACGGGTCTTGATCTCCTGACCCGCGCCGGCGACGCCGATCACCGTGGATACGCCCCAGCCCATGTGGGTGCACTCGAGCGCGTCGCGCATCACGTTGACATTGCCGATGCACTCGAAGGAGTAATCCACGCCGCCGTTGAAGTGGTCGCGGATGTACTCGGCGACGTTGCCGTCCACGTCCTTGGGGTTGAGAAAGTCGGTCGCGCCGAGCATCTTCGCCATCTCGAACTTGGCGGGATTGAGGTCGATGGCGACGATGCGCTTTGCCAGCGCCATCACCGCACCCTGGATCACCGACAGGCCGATGCCGCCGAGGCCGAACACGGCGACGGTCGAACCCGGCTCCACCCTGGCGGTGTTGAGTACCGCGCCGATGCCGGTGGTCACCCCGCAGCCGAGCAGGCACACCTTGTCGAGCGGCGCTTCCGGGTTGATCTTCGCCAGCGCGATTTCAGGGACGACGGTGTATTCGGCAAACGTCGAGCAGCCCATGTAGTGGTAGATCGGCGAGCCGTTCTTGGAGAAGCGGCGGGTCCGGTCGGGCATGTAGCCGGTCCATACCGTCGCGGCGATGGACTGGCAGAGGTTGGTCTTGGGCGAATGGCAGTATTCGCAGTGGCCGCACTCGGGGATGTAGAGCGGGATGACGTGGTCGCCGGGCTTGAGCGTTTTCACGCCGGGTCCGCATTCGACGACGACGCAGCCGCCCTCGTGGCCGAGCACGCAGGGGAAGGCGCCTTCCGGATCATCGCCGGACAGGGTGAACGCGTCGGTATGGCACACGCCGGAAGCGACGACCTGCAGCAGGACTTCGCCTTCGCGCGGACCTTCGACGTCGATCTCTTCAATGGCGAGGGGTTTCTTCGGTTCCCAGGCGACGGCGGCACGGGCTTTCATGGGGGGGGCTCCTTGGGTGGTCGTTGATGAGGCAGCGTGATGCGAACGCGATGATGCCCGAAAACCGGACGCCGTGACGCATCCGCTGCGCAGGATCACGCAGCCTGCTGCAGGAGCTTCCCGAAAGCCGTCTCGAACAGCGCCACGCCGTCCCGCTGCAGGGTTTCGCCCACCTGTTCCATGTCGATGCCCAGGTGTGCGAGGTCGTCGAACTGGGCCTGCGCCTCGGCCACGCCCTCGGTCACCCGCGCGGCCGCATCGCCGTGGTCGGCCAGCGCTGCCAGGGTCTTGTCGGGCAGGGTGTTGATGGTCTCCGGGCCGATCAGCGGCTCCACGTACAGAAGATCGCGATACGCCGGGTTCTTCACCCCGGTGCTTGCCCACAGCAGCGTCTGCGGGGTGGTGCCCTGGTCCCGCAGCGCGGCAAAGGCCGCGCCGTGGAAGGTGGCGAGATAGCGCTGGTAGGCGAGTTTCGCCATCGCCACGGCCGCCTTGCCCTGCATGGCCAGCGCTGCCTGCGTGCCGATGGCGTCGAGCCGGGTATCGACCAGGGTGTCGACGCGCGACAGGAAAAGGCTCGCCACCGCGCGGCTCCTGCGGATGTCGATGCCGGCCCGCGTGCGCGCGGCCAGCCCGCGGATATAGGCATCGAAGACGGCCTGCGTCTGCGCCAGCGAGAACAGCAGCGTGACGTTGACGTTGATGCCCAGTGCGGTGAGCGCCTCGAAAGCCTGTACGCCTGCGGGCGTGCCCGGCACTTTCACCAGCAGGTTGCGCCGGTTGACGCGCCCGGACAGACGTTGCGCTTCCTCGACTGTCTTGATCGCGTCATACGCCCAGCGCGGCGCGACTTCCAGGCTGACGTAGCCATCCATGCCGCCGCTCTTCTCGTAGACCGGGTCGAGCAGATCACATGCGGCCTGGATGTCGGGAATCATCAGTGCCTCGTAGCGGCGTTCGGGGTCAGGTTCAACGGTGCGCAGCCGCACCAGGTCGTCGGCGTACCAGGGGCTGGTGGCGAGCGCGTTCTGGAAGATGGACGGATTCGAGGTCACGCCGGTGACGGCGTGCTCGGCGATGTGGCGCGCGAGCACGCCGTCGTGGATGAGACTGCGCGAGAGGTTGTCGAGCCACAGGCTCTGGCCCAGCGCGGCGGTCTGTTGTGCGGCATTCATGCGATGTCCTCGTTGGGGTGGCATTTCAGGATAGAACAGCGCCGTGACAGCAAGTTCACTGCCGCCGCCGCCGGACGCCGGAAGCCGCGCCTGTGCTAGACTTCGGGGCACTTTACCGGCCCCGTTCTCTATCGATTCCATGTCTGGCAGCACACTCGGCAAACTCTTCTGCGTCACCGTGTTCGGCGAATCGCACGGCCCCGCCATCGGCTGCGTGGTCGACGGCTGCCCGCCCGGCATGGCACTCGACGCCGCCGACGTGCAGCACGACCTCGACCGCCGCAAGCCCGGCACCTCGCGCCACGTGACGCAGCGCCAGGAATCCGACACGGTCGAGATTCTCTCGGGCCTCTACGAAGGCAGGACCACGGGCACGCCGATCGCGCTGCTGATCCGCAACGAGGACCAGCGCAGCAAGGACTACGGCAACATCGCCGACACCTTCCGCCCCGGCCACGCCGACTACACCTACACGCAGAAATACGGCTTCCGCGATCCGCGCGGCGGCGGGCGTTCTTCGGCGCGGCTCACCGCGCCCATCGTCGGCGCCGGCGCCATTGCGAAGAAATGGCTGGCCGAAACCTACGGCGTGCGCATCCGCGGGTTCATGAGCAGTCTGGGCGAGGTGGAGATTCCCTTCGTGTCCTGGGACGAGATCGGCAATAACGCCTTCTTCGCGCCCAACGCCGCCATCGTGCCCGAGCTGGAAGCCTACATGGACGCCTTGCGCAAATCCGGCGAATCGGTCGGCGCGCGCTGTACCGTGGTCGCCGAACAGGTACCGGTGGGCCTGGGCGAGCCGCTCTACGACAAGCTCGACGCCGACCTTGCGCACGCGCTGATGGGCCTGAACGCCGTCAAGGGCGTGGAGATCGGCGACGGCATGGCGGCCGCGAAGCAGAAGGGCACCGCACACCGCGACGAGATCACCCCCGCCGGCTTCCTCTCCAACCACGCCGGCGGCGTGCTGGGCGGCATATCCAGCGGCCAGGACCTGGTCTGTCACGTGGCGATCAAGCCCACGTCCAGCATCCGCCTGCCCGGCCGCTCGGTCGACCGTCAGGGCAATCCCATCGAAGTCGTCACCCACGGTCGCCACGATCCCTGCGTCGGCATCCGCGCCACGCCCATCCTCGAGGCGCTGATGGCGATCGTGGTGATGGACCATGCCCTGCGCCACCGCGCGCAATGCGGCGACGTGGTGCGCGGCACGCCGGTCATTCCCGGCCAGGCCTGATCCCATGCTGCGGCGCCTGGTCTGCGCGCTGAGTTGCCTGGCCAGTTTCGGCGCGTTCGCCGCGCCGCCCGGCATGGCCTTCGTCGATGCCGAGATCGACGCCCACCCCGGGTTGACTGGCGCCTATATGCTCGACGTCGGCGGCGACGCCCTGCGCGCGCGGGCCTGGCTGGCTGACCACGCGCGGCGCAGTATCGAGGTGCAGTACTTCATCTGGAGCAGCGACAACGTCGGCATCCTGGCCACCGAGGCGCTGCTGCGCGCCGCCGACCGCGGCGTGAAGGTGCGCGTGCTGGTCGACGACCTGCTGATCGACGCGCCCGACAAGACCCTGCTCGCGCTGGCCAAACATCCCAACGTCGATATCCGCATCTACAACCCCAAGCACAAGGTCGGCACGCCCCTGCACGCGCGCGTGCTCAACATCGTCACGAACTTTCGCGGCGTGAACCAGCGCATGCACGACAAGACCTTCATCGTCGACGGTCGCGTGGGCATCACCGGCGGCCGCAACATGGCCGACGAATATTTCGACTACGACCGCGACTACACCTTCCGCGACCGCGACGTGCTGCTGCTCGGCGAGGCGGTGAAGACCATGGCAGCCAACTTCGAGGCCTTCTGGGCGAGCCCCCTCGCGGTGCCGGTGGAAGACCGCTTCGACGGGCTGGGCCTGATGAAGAAGCACGTGACGGTGGACAACGCCGACGTGCAGCAGGTCTACCGAGAACTGCATGCCTACGCGGCGAAGCCGGAAAACTTCGCTCCCGAGGTGCGCGCCGCCATCGAGGCCACGCCCGCGCTGTTCGAGCCGCTCGCGCGCGACATGGCCTGGAGCCGGGTCGATTTCATCCACGACGTGCCTGGCAAGAACGCCAGCCGCTGGAGCCTGGGCGGCGGCGGCACGAGCAGTGCGGCGCTGGCGAATCTGGTGGCCGGGGCGAAGGAATCGATCTTCATCCAGTCGCCCTACCTGGTCCTGTCGGACAAGGCGAAGGCGCTGTTCAGGGCCGCCGTCGCGCGCGGCGTCAAGGTGCGCATTCTCACCAATTCGCTCGCTTCCACCGACAACCTGCAGGCCTTTTCCGGCTACCGCAACCAGCGCCGCGAGTTGCTGAAGATGGGGCTCGACATCCGCGAGTACAAACCCGACCCGGCCAGCCGCGCCAGCCTCATGTCGCGCGTGAACGCGCCCGCCACGCCGCCGGTGTTCGCGCTGCACGCCAAGGGCATGGTGGTGGACGGCCGGGTCGCCTTCGTCGGTACCTTCAACTTCGACCCGCGTTCGGAAAACCTCAACACCGAAGTCGGCGCGATCATTCCGCACGAAGGGCTCGCGCGCCGGCTGCAGGCGATCATGGAAAACGACCTGCGGCCCGAGAACAGCTGGCGCGCCGCCGACGAACCCGACCAGTACGTGCCGCTCACCAAGCGCGGCCAGGTGCGGCTGTGGCAGCTGCTGCCGCTGAAGCCGGTGCTCTGAAACGCCAACGGGGAGGAAGCCCATGCGACTGCCCATCAGCCTCAAGATCTTCAGCATCACCCTGGCCCTGCTGCTCCTGATGGTCGTCGTCACCTGGCTCTCGGTGCTCAACTTCCGCCAGTTGAACAACCAGGTGCGCGCGCTGGCCGACACCTACCTGCCGCTGCAGCAGCAGGTGGCCAGCGTGGAAATCCTCATCCGCCAGCAGATGGTGCACATGGAGCGGGTGATGGCCGGCATGGAAGCCGCGAAGCCCGATCCCGCCTATTTGGAAAAGGAATCCACCGGTTTCGACATGCGCGGCATCAACGCCGACCAGATCATCGATTCCTCGCTGCGCATGCTGGGCGAAGCCGAGGCGCAGCAGGACATCGAACTCGACCGCGTCACCCTGGCCATCCTGGGCAAGCAGCTGCCGGCGATCCAGACCGCGCGCCAGCATTTCCACATGCGCTTCCGCCAGTTCCAGATCGAGGCGGAGGAGGGCACGCCGCGTTCGGAGAAGATCGTGCGCGATGCCCTGTTGCAGGAAAAGGACAGCATCGACGTCGAGATCGGCAAGGTCATCGACACGCTCAACAAGCTCACCCAGGACACCGCCAGCCAGGCCAAGAAGGAAGAGGAACGCGCCACCACGCTCAACTGGATCGTCACGGCGATTGCCACCGCGCTCGGCCTCATCTTCGCCGCCTTCGTCACCCGCTCGCTGGTCGAACCGGTGAAGCGCCTGCTCGGCGGCACGCGCGCGGTCGAAGCCGGCGACCTCGACGTGGAGATCCTGGTGCGCACGCACGACGAACTGGCCACCCTCGCCACCTCGTTCAACCACATGGTCGGCGGCCTGCGCGAAAAGGAACGTATCCGCGCCACCTTCGGCCAGTACGTCGACCCGCGCATCGTGAAGACCCTGCTGGAAAACCGCATTGCCGCCGACCGCGGCGAGCGGCAGACCATGACCGTGTTCTTCTCCGACCTCGAAGGCTTCACCCAACTGTGCGAAGGCCTCACGCCGGACATGGCGGTGCGCTTCCTCAACCGCTACTTCGCGCTCATGTCCGAAGGCGTGCGCGAACGCCAGGGCATCGTCGACAAATACATCGGCGACGCCGTCATGGCCTTCTGGGGCCCGCCCTTCGTCGAGCCCGCCGACCACGCGCGCCTCGCCTGCCTCGCCGCGCTCGACCAGATGGCGCGGCTGGACACCTTCCGCGCCGCGCTGCCCGAACTCTTCGGCGTCACGCATGGCTTGCCGACGGTCAACGTCCGCATGGGCCTGGCCAGCGGGGACGTCACCGTCGGCAACATCGGGTCGGAGACCTCGCGCGGCTACACCGTCATCGGCGACACCGTGAACCTCGCCTCAAGGCTGGAACAGGCCAACAAGTTCTACGGCACCCGCATCCTCGTCAGCGACGCCACGCGGAACATGGCCGGCGACAGCCTGGCCTTCCGCGAGATCGACAGCCTGCGCGTCGTCGGCAAGCTGGAGCCGGTGAAGGTCCACGAACTGCTCGGCCTTGCCAGCGAACTGAACGATGCGGCACGCAGCGCCGTGCAGGATTACGAGACGGGACTCGCGCGCTACCGCGCGCAGGACTGGGATGCGGCCGAAGCCGCGTTCAGATCGTGTCTCTCAGCCATGCCGGGCGACCGGCCGGCGCAGGCCATGCTGGAAAGGATTGCTGCGTTCCGGCAGTCGCCGCCGGAAGCGGGGTGGGATGGGGTGTGGGTGGCGGGGGGTAAGTCTTGATCTTCTCAGGGCTTGGTCGCGAAATAGAAAGCAACGTCTTTTGAGATATTACTCACGGCGAGTTTGACTTCGTTAAGTGAGATATTCAGCGCGTTGGCAAACTGAGTTCGTTTGGGTTCTATCCACGGCTCGCCATTTCTATTCGGTTGATGTTGGTAGAAAACGAGTGTCCAGTCTTTTTCTAACGCATCCCAGAATGCTTTGGCCTCTGAGCCTATTACATGAGTTCGGTCGGCTTTTCCATTGGGCTCCAAGCCTGTATCGGGGTCTAAAAAGACGATACATCGCTCACTCCCGAATGACTTGACGTGCTTGATCGCAGAGGCGAGGTAAATCGCCCTTGTTTGATGGCTGAACTGTGTGTCGTACACACTGATTTTTGTGGGCGTGGCCAAAGCGGCGACATTTGTAATGCTGCGGAAGTGTGAGATCACCTCATCTGGGACGGCGTAACTCTGCCCGTCAATTTGAACATTGCCAAAATCACTGTGGTTGTAAAACGCAATCTGAATTATTCGGTCAACTTGTTGTTCCTTGGCCAAGTGAATTAGAACGGACCACTTAACCAGGTCGCGCTTATCGGAGTACCACTGATCTCGCATCAGTTATTCCTGTGGTAGTGGGCATGAAACCAGCAATAAGCAGCAATAAGGGGTCAGCATCAAGCTGCTTCCGCATGCAGTTTCACCCCAAGCGCCCGAGCAACCTTCAGTACTGTCGCAAAACTTGGATTGCCGTTTTCGCTTAGCGCCTTGTAGAGACTCTCCCGGCTGAGTCCTGCGTCGCGAGCGACCTGCGACATTCCCTTGGCGCGTGCAATGTCGCCGAGCGCGCGCGCGATGCCGGCGGCATCGTCCGGCGCCTCTTCCAGCCAGGCGTCGAGATAGGCGGCCATTTCCTCGGGCGTGCGCAGTTGCTCTGCAATGTCGTAGGGTACGGTTTTCGTCCTGGCGGTTGTTTTGCCCATGCTGGTTACTCCTGCAGATTGCTGGCAAGTGCGACGGCGGTCTTGATGTCCTGCTGCTGCGTCGACTTGTCGCCGCCCGCCAGCAGGATGATCAGTTCGCCGTTGCGCTCGGTGTAGTACACCCGATAGCCGGGGCCGACGTCGATCTTGAGTTCCGAGATGCCGTGCGTGAGATTGCGATGCTGGCCCGGATTGCCGTGTGCCAGCCGATCCACGCGCATCTGGATGCGGGCGCGGCCGGCGCGGTCTTTCAGGTCATCGATCCAGTCGCGGTAGACCTCGGTCATCGATACGCGCATGACCGAAGTGTATCCTATGAACTACATGTGTCAAGCTGCGTGAAGGGGGACTTACTCCACGATCCCCTCATCCCCATGACACGTGCACCCCGGCTCGTTGCTGACGGTGTTGTCGCAGCACACGATCTTGCCGGCACGGCAGCCGCAGACGCCCTTGTGCGCCTTGCAGCAGGCGAGCTGGGCGATCTGGGCGTTGTCCTTAAGGCTTGCGGCGGCGCAGGCGGCGGGGGGGGCGGCGGCCTTGAGGTCGAAGCCGGCGGGTGCGTCGGCGGCGAAGCCGGGGGCGGCGAAGAGCAGGGCGGCGAAGAGCGAAAGGGTCAGGCGCATGGCGGTCTCCCGGAAAAACACCTTGTCACTATAGCGCGGAGCGGCGGGCCCGGCCGGGGTTGCTGCCGGGGGCCGGGGTAAACAATCCTTACCGGCTTGCAGGTGCGGGCAGGCCGCGCAGCAGCAGGGTGGCGAGCGCGAGGATGGCGGCGAGCACGCCGAAGGCGCTGGCGTAGCCAGCGACCCCGATGACGAAGCCGGTGAGCACAGGGCCGATGGACTGGCCGACGTCCATGACGGTGCGCAGCACACCCATCGAGGAACCGAAGCGGCCGTCTTTCGTGAGGTCGGCGACGAGCGCGGTGGTGGACGAGGTGACGGTGGCGAAGCCGATGCCGAAGACGAGGCTGAGCAGGGTGAGGCTGACGAAGCCTTTGGCCAGGATGAGCAGCGCCACGCTGGCGGCGCCGACGAGCAGCCCCGGCACGATGACGGCGGCGCGGCCGACGCGGTCGGACAGCCGGCCCATGAGCGGCTTGGCGAAGACGATGCTGACGAGCTGCACGCCGAGGATGATGCCGATCTGCCAGGCCGGGATGCCGAGCGACGAGGCGTACAGGGCGAGGAAGGCCTCGACGGCGCCGAACACCAGGTATTGCGCGGCTTCGACCAGGCTCACCTGCATGATGCCGCGGTCCTTCAGCACGCTGGCGAGGCTGGGCCAGAAACCGGGCAGTTCGCGTCGGGCGGCGTGCACGGGCTCGTCATGCCCTTCACGGAGCAAGAGGCCGGCGGCGAAGGCGATGACGCCGCTGATGGCGCAGGCGACATACACGGCGTCGAAGCTCGCCAGCGAGATCAGCGCGCCGCCGAGGAAGGGCGCGACCGAGCGGCCGACGATGGTGACCGAGGAATAGGTGGAGAGCCGCGCCGCGCGGTCGGCGACGTAGCGCTCGGCAATCGCGGCGGAGGCGACGGTGCCGAAGATGGCGGTGGCGAAGCCGTGGTAGAAGCGCACCGCCATCAGCTGCCAGGCATTGGCCACCAGCAGGTAGAGGAAGGGCGCGGTGGCGAAGACGACCAGCGAGGCGATGAGCAGGCGTCGTTTGCCCAGGATGTCGGACAGCACGCCGGCGGGGTAGCTGACGAGCACGCCGGGGATCGTCGAGGCCATGACGATCCAGCCGATTTCCGAGGGCGTGGCCTTCAGCGCTTCGGCGAAGAGCGGCAGCACCGGCGTCTTCGACATCGTCGAGCTGAGGATGGCGAAACCGCCGACGAGGGCGATGAGGACGAAGAAGCGGTTGTCGGATTTCATGGACGGGATTTCGTGGGCGCCGGGCTGGTTTTTTCCGGACTGTAGCGGAAACCCGGGCGTGCGCGGAAGCCGCCCCGCACGCTCGCGCGCCGGTGCGCGTGGACTATAGTGGAATCCGCTTTCCCCTCAACGAAGGAGACCGCCATGAAAGCCCTGTATCGCATGGAACGCTTTCTCGATGACCACCGCATCCCCTTCGACCTGATTGCGCATCCGCGCAGCCGCACCAGCGCCGAAACCGCGCGCGCGGCCGGCGTGCCGCTCAATCGCATCGCCAAGGGCGTGCTGCTGGACGGGCGCGAATGCCAGATGGTCGCCATGATCCCGGCCGACCAGGAAGTCCACCTCGGCAAGCTGGGGCTGGACCACGGCGTGGAGTTCAGCCTCGCCAGCGAGGCCAGCGTCGCGAACCTGTTCCGCGAGTGCGACCCCGGCGTGGTGCCGGGCATGCCCAATGCCTGGGGCGTGGAAATGGTGTGGGACGACGACCTGATGACGCAGCCGGATATTTATCTGGAAGCCGGCGACCACGAGCGCCTGTTGCACATCGAGACGCGCTACCTGCGCGAACTCTTCGGCGACGCCCCGCACTGCCACTTCAGCCAGCCGCGCATGGCGCATGTGGCCTGATTCGCCGGTTCAGTCGGGGCTGCGCGCGGCCAGCCGTCGCGCCATCTCGATGTAGGGCACGAGCTGGCGCATGCGCGTATCGCTTTCTGCATGCGCCGCCGCGAGTCCGCCGCCAGATGCGCCGTCGAGACGGAACCACGCCAGCGCCCCCGCCTCGATGTCGCAGCCGCATGCGGCTGCCAGCAGCGAGCCGAGCCAGTCGGCTTCGGCTTCCTGCGCCTGCCAGAGGTGCGCGGCGTGCAGGGCGAGTCCGAAATTGCCGTCGGTCAACTGCATCGCGTCCTCGCCGCGTGCGGTCCAGCGCGCGGATTTCCCGGACATGACCGAAAGCGCGATCGCATCCTCGTCGAAATGGCGCTGCGCGATATGCACGATCTCGTGTCCCACCAGAAAGGCGAGCTGGCACGCTTCCAGTCTCAGCGCGGCAGGCGACAGCACCACGATATCGGGCGCCACCGCGTAGGCCGGTCCCAGACTTTCGTTCGACGCAATGCGAAAGCGCACCCCGGGCACGCCGGCGAGCCCGGCCATGCGGCGCCATTCGGCGCGGGCGGCCAGGGGCGCGCAACCGGGGCAGGGCGTGTCGCTCCAGTCGTAGCGGGTGAATGTGGGGGCATCCGGGAACCAGGTCGCGGGCTCCGCGGCGTGGGCGCGGTTTGCCCCCGCCAGCAGGCAGGGAAACAGCGCGGCGGCAAGCATCCGGCAGAGCCGGTGCCGTAGCGGATCGATCACAAGGGCATGCATGGCCACCCCCTTCACAATGCCATTCGTGTGAATATAGTCGGCCGTGGCGCGAACATACTTGAGCCCCGCACGACGAACCGCAAGACCAGGATCCGACCATGCAAGAGCCCGATTCCCCGATCGATACCCACCGCGCCATGGGCCGCGGCATGGCGCTCGTCGCCAGCCTGCTGCTGCTGGGCGTGTTGTGGCTGTATTTCGGCCACGCGATCGAGGCGCGCGACAACCCCAACCGCGACCTTGCGGTGGCGCCGGGCACCGAACTGGTGCTCAAGCGCGGCGGCAACGGTCACTACCAGTTTCCGGGCGAGATCAACGGCCACCGCGTCCGCTTCCTGCTCGACACCGGGGCCACCCTGGTCTCGGTGCCCGCGCGTCTGGCCGGCGATCTCGGCCTCGTCCCCGGCGCCCGGCAGGTTTCGGTGACCGCCAACGGCAACGTGGACACGCGCGCCACGCGCATCGACACGCTCGCCTTCGGCCCCTTCGTGGTGCGCAACGTGCCGGCCAGCCTCAATCCCGGCATGGCGGACGACCAGATCCTGCTGGGCATGAGCGTGCTGCAGCACCTCGAATTCACCCAGCGCGGCGATACCCTGATTTTGCGCCCGTCGGGCGGGTAGGGGCGGGCCTGCAAAAAATTCTTGGCGTTCGACAGCGCCTGTGATATCAATCGCTTGTCTTTTGGTTCAAGACCGAAACGCGGTACCTCTGGTAAGGCTTTTTTCCTTGAGTCGAACGACAGGCGCAAGCCACGACATTTGTTTATTTGCAAGGATGGGAAAAGATGGAAACGGGTACCGTTAAGTGGTTCAACGATGCGAAGGGTTTTGGCTTCATCACCCCGGACAATGGCGGCGAGGATCTCTTCGCGCACTTCTCCGCGATCAATGCCAAAGGCTTCAAGTCCCTCAAGGAAAACCAGCGCGTCAGCTTCGAAGTGACGACCGGCCCCAAGGGCAAACAGGCATCGAACATCCAGATCGTTTCGTAAGCTGAACCGACCTGTGCAGAAAACCCCGGTTCGCCGGGGTTTTTTGTTTCCGCAATCCCGCGCAAGGAGCACCGCGTCTTGGCACTCAAAGCCACCATCCACAAAGCCGACCTGCAGGTCGCCGACATGGACCGCCAGGTCTACGGCGACCATGCGCTGACGCTCGCCCGCCACCCTTCCGAAACCGACGAGCGCATGATGGTGCGCGTGCTCGCCTACGCCCTGTACGCGCAGGAGGGCATCGCCTTCACCAGGGGCCTGTTCGACGTCGACGAGCCCGAAGTGTGGGTGAAGAACCTGGCCGGCGAGATCACCCTGTGGATCGACCTCGGCCAGCCCGACGAGGCGCGCATCCGCCGCGCCTGCAACCGCGCCGACCAGGTGGTGGTGCTGTGCTACAGCAGCAGCTGCGAGGTGTGGTGGAAGCAGATCGAGAACAAGCTCACGCGCTTCGGCAACCTCACCGTGCTGCAGCTGCCGGCTGATGCCAGCCAGGCGCTCGCCGCATTGGCCGAGCGCAGCATGCGGCTGCAGTGCATGGTGCAGGACGGCCACATCTGGATGAACACCGACAGCGCGAGCGTGCCGCTGGTGCTGCGCACCCTGCAGGCGCCGGCCTGACGCCTAATTGCCTGGCGGGCAGTTTTTCACGCAGACCGTTTCGCTGATGCGCTGGCCGCCACAGCCGGCGTAGCACGCGTCGTAGGCGGGCAGGCAGCCGCAGTCGGCCTGGCAGCGGGTCTGTTCGAGCCGGGCGCGCACGCCCTCGCGCGTCGGCATCTTCGGTTCCCGCGGCAACGGATACGACGGGCCGGGCCAGGGGTCGTACCAGTAGGGGTAGCGATAGGGGTAGCCCCAGGGCCAGGCGGTGGCCCAGTCGAAGCGCAGGTCCGTTTCGTAGCGGCGCAGCGCGGCGGCGTAGCGTTTGAGATCGACTTCGTACTGCTTCAGGGCTTCGGCGTAGCCGGCCTCGACCTGGGCGTCGAGGCCTTGCGTGCAGGCCGTATAACGCGCCTGGCAGCCGGCCTGGCAGGCGGTCTTCTGCGTTTCGCAGCCCTGCACGCAGGCGCGGCCCGCGGCGTCGGCCGGCGGCACGAAGCGCACCGTGGTCTGGTACTGCGGCGTGGCGCAGCCGGCCAGCAGCGCGAGGGCGCCGGCGAGCACCAGACGGACCGGGGAATCGAAGATCGCAGACATGCCGGTTTGAGCGCGGTGCTGCACGGCGGTTCCGTGCGCTAATCCAGGAAGCGCGGCGCCAGCTCGGTCAGGTTGAGTTCGTCCAGGATCGCCGCCAGTCGCGCGCGTGCATCGCCGCGCGGCTGGCCGGTGTGGCTGGCGACGATCAGCTCGTTCTTCATCGAATGTTCCCAGCCGACCAGTTCGGTCACGCTCACCTGGTAGCCGTGCGCTTCCAGCTGCAGGCAGCGCAGCACGTTGGTGAGCTGGCTGCCGAATTCGCGGGTGTGGATGGGGTGGCGCCAGATTTCCGACAGCGGCGTCTTGCCGAAGGAGGCGTTCTTGTGGCGGCGCAGCACGGCGGCGACCTCGGCCTGGCAGCAGGGCACCAGCACGATGTGGCGCGCCCGCTTGGCGAAGGCGAAGCGGATCGCGTCGTCGGTGGCGGTGTTGCAGGCGTGCAGCGCGGTGACGATGTCGAAGCGATCGGGCAGGGCGTCGGCATGCGTCGATTCGGCCACCGTGGCGTTGAGGAAGCGCATGCGGTCGAAGCCCAGGCGATCGGCCAGTTCGCGCGATTTCGCCACCAGTTCGTCGCGCGTCTCGATGCCGGTGATGTGCGCGCCGGGACGGTCCTTCAGGTAGAGATCGTAGAGGATGAAACCGAGGTAGGACTTGCCCGCGCCGTGGTCGGCGAGCTGCAGCGTGTCCTGGCGCCCGAGCACCTCGTCGATCAGCGGTTCGATGAAATTGCACAGGTGATATACCTGCTTGAGCTTGCGGCGGCTGTCCTGGTTGAGTTTGCCGTCGCGCGTGAGGATGTGCAGTTCCTTCAGCAGTTCGACCGACTGGCCCGGCCGCAGCACTTCGGCCAGCGGGTCGGCGTAGGCGGCGGGGCCGGCCGTGGCAGGTTTCGACGCGGCGCGCTTCATGCGTTGCCGAGCAGGCGCACTTCGCGCTGCGGGTAGGGAATGGCGATGCCGCGCGCGCGGAAGGTTTCCAGCACGCCCTGGGCGACGTCGCCCGACGCGGCGTTGAAGTCGGCCACCGTCGTCCACGGCCGCACCGCGATCTGCACGCTGGAGTCGGCCAGCGTCAGCACGCGGATCACCGGCTCGGGCTCGGCGAGGATTTTCGGGTGTGCGGCGAGCAGTTCGCGGATTGCCGCGAGCGCGGTGCCGATGTCGGTGTCGTAGGCCACGCCGACGACGACGTCGATCTGCCGCAGCGAGCCGTAGTTGTGCAGGATCTCGCCGACGATCTTGCGGTTGGGAATCACGATGCGCGACTGGTCCGGGTGCGAGAGCACCGTGCTGAAGAGCTTGATCTCCTCGACCGTGCCTTCCTCGCCGACGATGGAAATGTATTCGCCCACCTTGAACGGCCGGGTGAAGATGATCGTGAGTCCCGCCGCCAGATTGCCCAGCACGCCCTGCATCGCCAGCGCCACGCCCGCGCCCGCCACGCCCAGGCCGGCCAGCAGCGGCAGCAGCTGCACTCCCAGGTTCTGCAGCGCCATGATGAGGAACAGGCCCAGCACCGCGATGCGCACCATGCGGACCAGCAGCAGCCGCAGCGTCTCGTCCAGCCCGATCTTCGCCAGCATCGAATCCGTGACCCGGCCGACCCAGCGTCCGACGAAATAGCCCGCGGCCAGGATCAGCAGGGCCACGACCACTCTCGGACCGAACTGGATGGCGAGGTCGATCGCCGTGCGTTGCGCGTGTTCCAGGGTCTGCAGATGTTCGTCCATGTCGGCCGTTTCAGGGAAGGGATGGCGGAAGGGTACCAAAACCCGCTCCGCCCTATAATGCCCGCCTCGCCAGAAAGGGTTTTTCCCCGTGACCGTCGTCAACATCTCCTGCTACAAGTTCGTCACCCTCGAGGACCGCGCGGCGCTCAAGGCCGGGCTCGACGCGCGCCTGCGCACACTGGGCCTGCTGGGCACGATCCTGCTCGCGCCCGAAGGCATCAACGTCTTCCTCGCCGGGTCGCGCGCGGCGATCGACGCGGGCGTGGCGATCCTGCGCGGCGATCCGCGCTTTGCCGATCTCGCGCCCAAGGAAAGCCTGTCGGCCGCCGCGCCGTTCAGGAAGCTGCGCATCCGGCTGAAGAAGGAAATCATCACCATGAAGCTGCCGCTGATCCGGCCGGAAGCAGGGCGTGCGCCCGCGCTGCCGGCGGCCACGCTGAAAAGATGGCTCGACCGCGGCTGCGACGACGAAGGCCGGCCGCTGGTCATGCTCGACACCCGCAACGACTACGAAGTGGCCGCCGGCACCTTCGAGGGCGCCGTCGATTACAACATTGGCGTGTTCAGCGAATTCCCCGCGCACCTCGCCGCGCACCGCGACGACTACGCCGGCAAGACCATCGTCTCGTTCTGCACCGGCGGCATCCGCTGCGAGAAGGCCGCGATCCACATGCAGGCCATCGGCCTCGAGCGCGTGTACCAGCTCGAAGGCGGCATCCTCAAGTATTTCGAGGAAGTGGGCGGCGCGCACTACCGTGGCGACTGCTTCGTGTTCGACGAACGCGAGGCGGTGGGGGCGGACCTGCAGCCGGCCGCCGGCCGGGTGCATCGCTAGCCCGGGGGTACCGCGATGCGGGGCCGCGTCAGTGCGTGATCACGGGCCTGAATGGCACGGCCATGGCCTTGCGGCGTTCGACCCTGGCGCGGCGCTCGCCCGTGATGCCCGGCGGCACGCTGCCGTGCTGGCCGTAGGGGTTGCGGCGGTCTTCCTGCCGGCGGTCGTCGCGGTGTAGGTATCTGCAGCCGCAGGCAGCCACGCTGCAGCCCACCACCGGAAGCAGCGGCGCCTGCGCGGACAGGAAGCGCACGCCCGCAAGCTGTCGCACGGTTGCGCAGGCCAAATCGCCTGCCACTACCTCCACGCAATGAAAGGGGTGCTGTTCCGTCCCGCCACGCGCGGGCGCCGCCTGCTTCGAGACACGCAGGCGACGGACCGCATACGCAAGCAGCCCAACACATACGAGCAGAATGAGGGTCTGCAGCATGCCGGCCTCCTCCCTGTGTACCCGGCCTTTCATGCTAGACAGGGCAAGCGGCGAATCCAAGGCGTTCGTTCCGCGATGCGCATCGTCCTGCGGCCAGCCTGTCCGGCCTCGAATCGCTGTGACAAAAAAATCGTCCCGCATCAGGCGGGCAATTTCGTCTGGCGCAGCCTGCCCGGCCGTAGCCGGGCGTGCGGTCGTTCAGTCCTTGTCGACGCAGCCGGCGATCGTGAGATAGCCGACGGCCGCGCTGAACCTGCCGTTGTAGTTGGCCTTGACCAGCGGATCCAGGATGGGTTTCACCTTGTCGTGCAGCGGCGATTCCCAGTCGCCGGGGTGCTGGAAGTTGCTCATGATGTACGAGAAGCCGTTGACGTCGTCGACCGCGTGCAGGCCGGTCGATTCGGCGCCGGACGGGCAGGACAGGATGCGCGACAGTTCCCGGGTGTCGACGTTGTAGGCCCACAGGAAGTTGTTGACGTGGTTGCCGCTGTCCTCGCCGATGAACAGGGTACGCATGTCCTCGGAGAATTTGAGGTTGTCCGGGTTGGCGATCCTGTCGGCGCTGGCGCTGTTGCCCAGGGCGTCGCGCACGGCGAGGTCTTCGCCGACCAGCGCGGCCGGTGCGGACATGTGGACGGACACCCATTCGCTGCGGATGCGGTCGCCGTCGCTGTCCTTCTGGCCGCCGGTCAGCACGTGCTCGTACACGGCGCCCGCGACCGGCCCCTGAACCTGGATGTCGCTGGTGCCATCCACCATGGACTTGTAGATGTACGACATCGCCGAGTAGGCGCGCTTGTCGCGGGCGTTGACCGTGGTGCCTTCCATCTTGGTGAAGCCCATCGACGCACCCTTGAAGGCGGCGTAGCGGTGGGTTTCGAGGAAGGCGGCGGCCTTTTCCATGCCGGGCATGAATTTGACCCACTGGAATTTGCCGTTGTAGGCGATCCTGGTGTAGCTGGCGTCCGACGGATCGCTGGTCTTCACGTCGAGGATGTCGGCCGCGGTCAGGGTATCGGCCAGGGCCTTGATCTCGTCGCTGGTGGCATGGCCGAGCTTGATCCAGCCAATGTCGCCGGCGCCGGGACCGACGCCGGCGGTCTGGGTCCACTTGGCCACGTACAGCGTGCCGGCGGACAGATCGCGCTTGCGGTCGGCCACGAACATGAAGAGGCCGCCGCTGGTGGCGTCGTCGCCCATCAGCACGGTGCGTTCGTCGGGCATCACCTGCACCAGTTCGTGCGAGATGCGGCCCAGGCAGTAGTGCTTGCGGATGCTGCCGGTGCCGTCCGGACGGACCGTCACTTCCGGCAGGTGGCCGTAGTGATAGGGGTTGGCGGCATTCTCGTCGCCGTACAGGCTCTTGCTGAAGCCCTTGAACTGGCTGTTGGTCGCGATGGTCGTCGCGTCGGGCTCGTACTCCTCGCTCGACAGGTGGGTGTTCCAGGGCGAACGGCTGGCGCCGCAGGTGATCCACAGGCCGTGCGCGCCGCTGGTGTCCACGTTGTGGTAGCTCACCAGTTCCAGCTTGCCGGTGCGCTTGTCCTGGTCCAGGGCCAGCACGGCGATGGGCGAGGGCAGCAGGCCATACATGGAGGCGCCGGCAACGTTGCGGGTGACATACTCGAACTGCACCACGGCGAAAACGCGCTCGTTGTCGCGGCGGCGCGAGCGGCAGCCGGGCAGGGTGAGCAGCGACATGCCGTCCGGGCAGTCGGAGAAGAACTGGCGCCTGTCCGGCGACGACAGGTCGAGGATGGGCGCGTTGTTGATGTCGAAGTAGCCGCCGGCCACGATGGAGCCGCCGTCGGCCGCCGGCACGGTGTCGCCGGTCATGAAGAAGGTTTCGTAGCCCAGCGCGTAGGTCTGGGAACGGCGCCCGACGGTCTTCGTCAGGGTCGAGGCAACCCAGGTCTCGGCCATCTGCGCGGGGTTGTCCAGGGTGGGGGCCGGCATGCCGTTGAAACGGTAGCGCACCGGCATGCCCATCGGATGGGCTTCGGCGACGAGCGGCAGGCCGGCGAGCGAGGAGGCCAGCGGCAGCATCGGCATGCCGGACAGCAGCTGGAGCGCGCGGCGACGCGAGAGGGAAACGGATTCGGACATGAAAATCTCCTGGGATGTGTGGGTGCATGAACCGTGCGCCGGCGGGGCGGCATACGGCCTGCGCAGACACTAGCAAGCGGCCATGACAATCCGGTGAAGCCCGGCGCCTAGCCCAGCGCCCGCAGCGACTGCATCGGCGGCACGCGCACGATGTGCCGCGTGGTCAGCCAGCCGCTCGCGCCGACCAGCAGCGCTCCGGCGGCAGGCAGCACGAACCACAGCCAGGGGTGCAGTTGCGGGCCCAGTTCGAACAGGCGGTGCGCGATCAGCGCCATCGCGATCTCGGCGCACACGCTGGCGAGCAGGCCGGCAAGCAGGCCCAGCACCAGGAATTCGCTGATCAGGCCCTGCGCCAGCCAGGCCCGGCGCGCGCCCAGCGTGCGCAGCAGCACGGCTTCCTGCTGGCGCGCATCCAGGCTGGCCAGCAGCGTGGCGACGACCACCGCCAGTCCGGCGGCGAGCAGGAAGCCGAGCAGCAGCTGGATCGCGGCAAGGATGCGCGCGAACACGGCCTCGATATCGGCGATGAGCTTGTCCACCGCGAGCACGGTGATGCCGGGGAAGGCCTTGACGAAGCCGGCCAGCTGGCCGCTTGCCGCGGGCGGCACGCGCACGCTGGCGATGCCGCTGGCGGGCAGGCCGTCGAGCTGGCCGGGGGCGAAGATGACGAAGAAATTGGGCTGCATCGAATCCCATTTCACGCTGCGCAGGCTGGTGATGCGCGCGGCCACGGTCTGGTCGCCGATGCGGAAGCCCAGCGTGTCGCCCAGCGCCAGATGGAGGCGTTGGGCCATGCCGGATTCGACGGAAATTTCTGCGGAAGGGTCGCTGCGCAGCAGCGGGGAACCCACCGGCGTGCCCCTTGCGGGTGCTGCGGAAGGGTCGCTGCGCAGCAGCGGGGAACCCGCCGGCGTGCCCTCCACGGGTGCCGTGACGCGGCGGTCGCCGTGCCAGCGGCCGGCGGTCACCGCGTTGTTGGCGGGCAGGGTCGCGGTCCAGGTCAGGTTGAGTTCGCGCCGCAGGCTGTTGTCGCCGCGGTCTTCCGGCGCCAGGGTGTCGGCGATGGGGCGGCCGTTCCTTTCGACCAGCCGGCCGCGCACCATGGGGTAGAGCGCCGAAGCCTTGAGGCGATGGTCCGCCAGCCAGGCGGCGACGGCGTCCTGCTGCTGTGGCGCGATGTTGACGAGGAAATGGTTGGGCGCATCGGGCGGCAACTGCGTGCGCCAGCTCTCGATGAGGTCGCCGCGCACCAGCGCGAGCAGGGCGAGCAGGAACAGCGCGAGGGTGAAGGCGCCGAGCTGCAGCGTGCTGTCGAAACGGTGTCGCAGCAGCTGGGCCAGGCCGAAACGCAGCGGACCGCGGCTCACGCTGCGCATGCTGCGGCCGGCCACGAGCGCGAGTTGCGCCAGCAGCACCAGCACCAGGGTCAATGCGGCGAGCGCGCCGACGAAGATGCCGACGAGCTTGAGATCGCGCGCGTACGCGGCGACCAGCGCCAGCAGCACGCCGCCGCTGATCGCCGCGCCGAGCCAGGCCGACAGCGGCAGCGGCGGCAGGTCGCGGCGCAGCACGCGCAGCGGCGGCACGCGGATCAGGCGCATCAGCGCCGGGAGCGCCGCGCCGGCGAGCGCGACGAGGCCGCTCGCCACCGCGACGGCCACCGGTTTCCAGCCCAGCGCCGGCAGGCGCGCCAGCGTGTCGGGCAGGACCAGGCTGCCGAGCGCCTGCTGCACCACGGCGCCCAGCGCCACGCCGCCGAGGCTGCCGAGCATGCCCAGCGTGACCAGCTGCGTGGCGTAGAGCACGCGCAGCTGCGCCGTGGTGGCGCCGAAGCAGCGCAGCAGCGCCGCCTGGTCGTAATGCCGCAGCGCGTGGCGGCGCGCGGCGATGGCGATGGCCGCCACCGAAAGCAGCAGGCTGATCAGCGCCGTGAGCTGCAGGTAGGCGTCCATGTTCTTGAAGGCGCCGCGCAGCGTTTCCACGCCCTCGCGCGCACCGATCAGGCGCTGGGTATCGTCGAGGCGGGGTTTCAATGCAAGTGTGAAGGTGTCGAGCGCGGGCGGCGTGCCGGCGAACTGGTACAGGTAGCTCACCCGGCTGCCGGGCAGCAGCACCTGCGTGCGCGCGAGTTCGTCGGCACGCAGGTAGACCCGCGGCGCGAGGCCGAACACGCCGCCCAGCTGGCCCGGCTCTTCGGCCACCACGCCGGCGATGCGGAACGCGGCTTCGCCGATCTGCACGCTGTCGCCGACCTGCGCATCCAGGAGCGGCAGCAACTGCGGGTCGACGTAGATTGTGCCGGGGGGCGGCAGGGCCCTGCCCGGCACGCCGGGAGCGAAGGCGCGCGCGGCGATGCGCACCGTGCCGCGCAGCGGCCAGGCGGCGTCGACGGCGCGCAGGGTGGCGAGCTGGAAGGCGTCGCCGCGGCTGACCATGCTGGCGAATTCGACCGCGTGCGACGTGGCCAGGCGGTTGGCCGGCCAGGTTTCGACCGGGCGCGGGCTGGTCACCAGCAGGTCGGCGCCGAGGAAGCGTGCGCCTTCGTCGCGCATTGCGCGCTGCAGGCGGTCGCCGAGGAAACCGGTGGTGGCGACGCTGCCGACGCCGATGACGAGCGCGAGCAGCAGCACGCGCCATTCGCCGCTCGCGCGTTCGCGGCCGAGCAGCCAGAGGCCGAGGCGGAGGAAGTTCATGCGGGTTCCGCCTGATGCACGCGGCCGGCGACCAGATGCAACCGGCGCCCGCAGCGCGCGGCCAGCGCCGCGTCGTGGGTGACCAGGACCAGCGTGGTGTGCGCGGAAGCGTTGAGTTCGAACAGCAGGTCGACGATGCGCGCGCCGGTGTCGGCGTCGAGGTTGCCGGTGGGTTCGTCGGCAAAGACGATCTCGGGGTCGGTGGCGAAGGCGCGGGCGAGGGCGACGCGCTGCTGTTCGCCGCCGGACAGCTGGCGCGGCGTGTGGCGCGCGCGCGCGGCCAGGCCCACGCGGTCCAGCCAGTCGGCAGCGCGCGCCTGCGCATCCGGACGGCCCGCGAGTTCCAGCGGCAGCAGCACGTTTTCCAGCGCGGTGAGCGCCGGCAGCAGCTGGAAGGACTGGAACACGAAGCCGACGCGGCCGGCGCGCAGGCGCGCGCGGGCATCTTCGTCGAGCGCGTCGAGGCGCTGGCCGAACAGATGCACCTCGCCGGAGCTGGCCAGGTCCAGTCCGGCGAGCAGGCCCAGCAGGGTCGACTTGCCCGAGCCGGAGGCGCCGGTGATGGCCAGGGTTTCGCCGGCTTTGACGTCGAGCGCGACATCGCTGAGGATGGCGAGCGGACCGTCGGCGGTGGCCACGCGCTGCGACAGTGCGCGGGCCTGTACGATGGATGCGGGGAACCGGGCGCTGTCGGGCGGCGTCATGGTGGTGTGTGCTCAGGAAGAATATCGAAATGAATTATCGCGTGTGGCTGCTGTATGTGCTGCTGGCGTTGCCGGGTTGGGCGGCGGCGGCGCCGTGTTCGGTGTTGATTCTCGGCGACAGCCTGAGTTCCGGCTACGGGCTGGCCGCGGGCGCCGGCTGGGTGGACCGGCTCGATGCGCGCCTGCGCAAACAGGCCCCGGCCTGGCGGGCGATCAACGCCAGCGTGGCGGGCGACACCACGCAGAACGGCCTGCAGCGCCTGCAACCGGCGCTGGCGCGGCACCGGCCGCAGGGCGTGGTGATCGAGCTGGGTGGCAACGACGCCCTGCGCGGCACGCCGCCGGCCGCGATCCGCGACAACCTGCGCACCCTGGTCCGCCAGGCGAAGGCCGCCGGCGCCTGGGTGGTGCTGCTCGACGCACCGGTACTGCCCAATTATGGCCGCGCCTACGGCGAGGCGATGGCGAGGATCTACGTCGATCTGGCGCGCGAGGAGAAGGTGGCGCGCGTGCCCTGTTTCATTTGCGGCGTGGGCGGCAGGGCTGGCATGATGCAGGCCGACGGCATCCATCCCAACGAACAGGCGCAGGCGGCCATGCTCGACGCCGTGTGGCCGACGCTGAAACCGAAACTGCGCTGCCCAGCGAAATGAAGAAGACGACAGACGACGCCTGTCCCTGCGGTTCGGGCCAGCCCTATGCCGCGTGCTGCGGCCGCTATCATGCCGGCGCGGCGGCGCCCGACGCCGAACGGCTCATGCGTTCGCGCTACAGCGCCTACGTGCGCGGGCTGGTGGACTATCTGCGCGCCACCTGGCATCCCGACACCCGGCCGGCGGAACTGGAGCTCGACGCCGCGCCGCGTCCGCAGTGGCTCGGGCTCGCGGTGAAATCGCACGCGGCGCAGGACGACGACCACGCGACGGTGGAATTCGTCGCGCGCTACAAGCGCAACGGCCGCGCGTTCAGATTGCACGAGACCAGCCGCTTCGTCCGCCTCGACGGCCGTTGGGTCTACGTGGACGGCGATGTGAACGAATGAGGGGAGAGACCATGCGCGCAATGAAACTCGGCCATGCGGTACTAAAAGTGCGCGATCTCGAAACGTCGGCCGCGTTTTACCGCGATGCCCTGGGCCTGTCCGAGGTGGCGCGCTACGGGCCCCACATGGCGTTCTTTTCGTGCGGCGAGAACCATCACGACCTCGCGCTGCTCGAGATCGGCCCGGGTGCAGCGCCGCCGGACGACCGCCAGGTCGGGCTCTACCACCTGGCCTTCAAGGTCGGCGATTCGCTGGACGAATTGCGCGCCTTTCGCGCACAGCTCGCGGAACAGGGCGTGTCCATCGTCGGCCAGGCCGACCATCGCGTCAGCCAGGCGCTGTATTGCCGCGATCCCGACGGCATCCTGATCGAATGCTACGTCGACGCCGATCCGGCACTGTGGCGCGAGGATCCCGGCGCGGTGGCGCACGTCGGGCCGCTGAAACTGTAGGCGCATCAGCGCGCGCTCAGCATCAGCCAGACCAGGCGGCGCGCCATTTCGCGACGGCGGTCGGGGGTGGCCGCGGTGTCGTCGCGGCGGCTTTCGCCCGGGGCAGCCATGCGCGTGGCCTGGACGAGCGCCGGCTTGTCGCCGGCGAGACCGACGCGGTCGTAACCGGGCGAGACGCCGCTCTCGGCATGGGCGCTGCCCAGCAGCAGGCCCGACAACAGCAGGGACAGGGTCAGTTTGTTCATCGTTCGCTCCTTGGTTGGCTGTCCGCGCACCCTGCGCGAGACCACGGCTGCATAGTGGGCGAGACGCTTTCCCGGGATAAGCAACCGGGTCGAAACCGGGAAGGCCAACCGGGTTGGCCTGCGCGAGCAGCCTGACAAGGAAAGAACGAAGAACCGGAGCCGAACGGCTCATGGCGTTACCGGCAAATTGATGGTCGAGATGTAACACCCGGTGGATAGAGTCGAGTGCGGTCGTCCTTGGGAGAGGACGCCAATCCTTTTGCTCATACATCTACATAGGGAGTTCTCCATGTTTGCACGCAAGCCCCTCAACGTGCTGCTGTCCGCCGCGCTGGCCGCGATCGCCGGCGGTGCCCAGGCAGCCGTCCCCTACACCACCCCCGTTCTGCCCGCCGGCGACGCCCAGGAAATGACCGCCCCCTATATCTTGGCACCCGGCTGGACCCAGACCATCATCGCCAACCGCACCAATCAAAATGCACTGGTGCCCGGTTCCAACTCGGGCAACTGGGACATGATCGACTCCAACCGCACCGGCGTCGATGCCAACCGCTACCTGTTCATGCCGTTCGAAACCGGCACCGGCGGCGTACAGCGCGTCGACCTGTGGGACAGCAACTACAACACGCGCACCGTCACCATCGTCGCGCCCGGCACCCAGGGTTTCGTCTCCGGCGACGCATCGCGCTGGACCCCCTGGGGCAGCTACCTGACTGCCGAAGAATCGTGGGGTTCCGGCAGCACCAAGGGTCGCCTGTTCGAAGTCACCAATGCCACCACCGCAGCGGCCAATGGCGGCACCTTCATCCAGCGCACGATCGTCCCGCGCGTTTCCCATGAAGGCCTGGCGTTCGATGCCAACAAGTCGATGTATTTCGTCGACGAGCTGAACGGCGGTTCGGTCTACAAATACGTGTCGGCCAACCCGAACGCCACCAGCGGTAACGACTATTTCGCTGCCGGCCAGACCTTTGCCCTGAAAGTGGGCGCGGGCGGTCAGTTCGAAGGCAACAACGGCCCGGCCATTACCGGCGCCTCCACCTGGGTGGCGATTACCGACGTGAACGGCGGCGCCATCGCCGGCGTCTCCACCGTGCTGGCTGACGGCACCATCGACGGCCGTGCCACTGCCGACCATGCCAGCATCCTGGGCACCGGCTTCAACCGTCCGGAAGATATGGAAATCCAGAACCTGGCCAACGGCGACCAGCTCCTGTACTTCACCACCACCGACTCGGACAACAACGGCAACACAGCCGACGGTCGCAGCCGCGTCTACAGCCTCAATCTGACCACCGGCGTCACCAGCTTGTTTGCAAGCACCGACACCATCGACTCGGCGACCGGCTTGCCCGTGGGCGCGCCTTTCAGCAACGCCGACAACCTGGCGATCGGCCCAGACGGCACCATGTACATCATCGAAGACCAGGACGGCGGCGTCGAGAACATCTGGAGCACCGTCGATGCCAACCACGATGGCATCGCCGAGTCCATGAGCGTGATCGCCACGCTGCGCGTCCAGGGCGCCGAGTCGACCGGCATGTATTTCCTCGGCGACAAGATGTACATCAACGTGCAGCATCCTGCGAGCGGCAACGACATGCTGGTGGAGATCACCCCCGTCCCCGAAGCCGAAACCTACGCCATGATGCTGGCCGGTCTGGGCCTGGTGGGCTTCATGGCCCGTCGTCGCCGTCAGGACTGAGCCTGGCGCGTCTTCCACCTTCCGTCCGGGGATTCCCGGACAGGAAGCGGGAGCCGGTCAATGATTCGCCGTGACTCCGGTCACGGCGAATTTCGTTGAGCCGGCTTTTTTCCGCACACGCCCTTGCAGCGGGTGCGGATGCCTGCGTGCAAACCAAGCCGGTGGCGAACAACGCCAGATACAACGCGATTTTCATGGTCGATCCCTACGTGGTGAGCCCCTGTGCGATGCCGACAGCCTGCACCTGACTGCGGGCTCTGACGATGAACGTGACCGAAAACCTGGACGCCGGGGCCGGAGACCAACCGCCGGGCCATGACGCTGTGCTGGCAGGGGCAATAGGGCTGCTGGTTCGCCGGAGAAATCGTGGCTGCGGAAAGGACGTAACGTGACTGCATGAGCCGGTCTGCTCATGAAACGGTCTGTCGCGTGCACATGCCTGACACATTCCGTCGCTACGATGTCTCGGTATCGACAGGGCATTGCCTGCTCGATGTCTGTGAATTCTTGTGCCTGGCTTGCCGCCGCACGCATTGACGGGGTTTTATCATGATCCGAATTTCCTTGATGGTTCGCCTGCTGCTGATGCTGGGGTGCGGGTTGGCGTTCCAGGCGAATGCCGTGTCCTCGACGCTGCAGGGCAGAAGCGTCAGCTTCAGCTTCGACGACGCCCTGCTGGATGCTTATGGCACGGCCTATGTCTCCGGCGATACGCTGTTCTTCACCCCGGGCACCTGGGCTGCCGTATCCCTCAACGGAGCGGGATTCGATCTGGCGCATGCCACGTTGAATGTTCGGGTATCCGCAAACCAGGGTCATGCCCTGGGGGGCGTTGTCATGCAGTCTCGGGGCGACTACCTGATCGCAGGGAGGGATAGCCGTGTGGGCATTGGAGGAGAACTGCGCGCATTCGATCCTGGCTTGCCGCAAACCGACGCTGTCGCAACGATTTCCGTGGCGAATTCCCTGTCCCAGCAAGGTCTGCCAACACACGACTGGTCCGGTAGTGCGATGCTGGATCTTTCTGCGGCCGGCACTGCCGATCTGGGCGTCACGCTCGAAAACCTGCTGCTGGCGACAAGTAGCGTGCCCAATACGCTGGCTTTCGTCGAGATGAAATACGTGGGCTTGCAGGTCTCCACCTATGCCGTACCCGTGCCAGAGGCCGACACCTGGGCCATGATGCTGTCCGGTCTGGGGCTAATCGGCTTTGCCGTGCTGCGTCGCGGGTCTTCGCGCTGATCCGCGGGTCTTCTCTCTCCTGACATTGATCCGAATCGATCGATCTGGCGAGCCTCCGGCTCGCTTTTTTGCATTAACAAACTGTCATCTACGCTCCGTATCCTGACCGCATGGAGTAGGGATATGTTCAAGGGATACGAATTGACAACCGAGGAATGCGAGTACCTCGGACGCATCTTGATGCGTGCGCAACGCGTCTATCATCGCCATCAGTTCTTCGAATGGGTGCATGGGCCTGTTCAGGCACTGATACCGCATGAAACACTGCTGTGCGGGCTGATCGATATCCGGGGTGGCATCCGGCACGAGTGTTTTTCTTCGTGCCGTGATTTTGACGCGGGGAGGCACCGGCAAGCGGTCGATCCGGATTCAGGCCTGATTCCGGCGTTGAGCCGAGCATGGATATCCCTGGAAGAACCGGTCCTGATCGACGAAGTGCAATACGGAACCGGCAACTGGGTGGAGAGGTTAGGCCGCTTGGCGCTCACCAATGTGGCGTTCCATGGAATCAGGGGCCCGGGCGGCATGCTGGCCTATGCGGGATTTGCGCAGGTCGGCGTGCCAATGAACGAGAGCCTGGCTCGCCATCTGGAATTGCTGATGCCGCAGCTGGCCGTTTCGCTGGCAAGAATGCTGGCTACCGAAGGACACCGGCGTTTGCCAGCCTGGCAAGGCCCCGCTGGGTTGACGGCCCGCGAAATCGAGGTGCTCGACTGGGTGAAATTCGGCAAGACGAACGGCGAGATTGCTGAAATTCTGGGGCTGTCGATGCCGACGGTGAAAAATCATCTCCAGCACGCAATGAAGAAGCTGGCTGTACGTACGCGCGGCCAGGCCCTTGCGCGGGCGATTGCCCTGGGCTTCGTGCAGGTTTAGCCGGCGGGGACCGGGGCGGCTTTATGACCCGCGCTTGCGGTTGTCACAATTACAGGGTGGCGCGGGAACGAGATTCCGTCCTAGCATTACTGGAATCATTCCATGCGGGGAGAAGCACAATGAGCAGAGAGCCCAACGAAACCTATCTGGAAAAAGCCAGGAAATTGAGCAAGCCGGAACTGGAACGCCTGCTTTCGCGCGCTCGTAACAAGCTGGTCCGCCGTCTGGAAGACAGAAAGCTGTCGCCCCTGGATGTGGCGGCCATTCAGCTCGAAATCGAGGATGAGGATCTTGCCGAGTGGCGCGAACGCTGGGCGGCGATCAAGAAGAAGACCAAGGCTGATTAAGTCGCGTGTCTGCGGCGCGGTATGCCGGTCCCGCTTGGGCCGCATCACAACAACCGCGCACCGCACAACAAAACAAATAGATGGGACCAGCCCCATTGGTTGCGCAGAAAGAAACCCGAAGCTGACGCCTTAGCTTATCTTTGGTTACGGCGCTGCGTACGCTCGGCAGGGCGGCCATGAACTCCCGAGACAAGGAGGGCCGGCGGGCGCGCTTGCCGGCTTCCCGGCCGGACGCGCGGTGCAGGGTGCTTGCATTGCTTTGCACGCGCGATTCGGCGGCCGTGTTGGCGACGCAGAGGCGTTTGCCGGGATGGGCCTCAGGAAAGGTATGATTTCAATGGCTTGGCAGAGAGAGGCGTTTGGGGCCACCAACCTGATGTGGGGGCTGTCTCATGTGATGTCCAACAGGGGGAGGGTATGTATATGCGAAGTGGACAGTGGAAATCGTGTCTGACCCCATTTACCTGTCTGACCCCATTTACCTGTCAAGGGCTGCCGACTGCTTCGTTCAGAGATTATGCTTACAGCGGCCTTCTTGGTCGACCTGTAGGGGGCCACAGTCTGGGGACGCTGGACAGGCTTACTGCTTATAGGCTTGGTTTGTCTACTTCGGGCGGTCGGCTGGATTCGGTTCCCTTTGGCAACATTGCACCCACAGCGCTGCAAGTGAACCTAGGCACGGGCGATCTGGTGAATGGCGGGTATCTCGGGAAGATATTCAACCCCGCTGCGCGTATGTGCTCGATGGGGCCGACAGGACATCCACACGCGACCTATCTACAGGTGTGCCCATGAGATGGGCCGCAATTGCAACACTGCTGATGTTGCCCGCTGTTTGTTCTTGTGTGGAATATCCGGCTACAGGGAAAGATGGCAGGGTATGGATCGTCCCGGACGATTATCGGGTCGATCCGAGCCTTTACCCTAAATACCGAGCGATTCGGGATTTCCAGCCGCCGGATTTAATGTCTAATCCACACAGTGAACCTTATTTGAGAAAGCCAAGAATCACGAAAAATTACATATGGGAAGTCCGACATAGCGTGAGTGGCGAGCTATGGATATTTTCAGAAGAATACAGAAAACATGGTGGAGGCAATGCTGAGATCGCTATTCGAGCAGACGGGCGTGTCCTTCCGGGTTGGAGGGGAATTGCCGATCCAAAGTACGTGCTCATGAGAGGAGATAGAGCCTTACCGCTGAGTGCTTCTTACTATCTTGATTGGGGAAGCGAGCCTTTATTCGAGCCAGTCAAATAAGGAATAACTGCGTAAGACATATAGGGCAAGAAGGCTGAATAAATGGGGTCAGACACGATTAATAAATGGGGTCAGACACGATTGATTTGATGCTATGCCGCGGCCATCGTCCCTGCTCCGCATACCTTAATGGCCCGACTTCCCCGTTACGTCATCCCCGGCCAGCCGCAGCACATCATCCAGCGCGGCAATAACCGCCAGGCGATCTTTGCTGCCGAGGCGGACTACCAGTTCTTTCGCGATGCGCTGATCGAAGCCTCGATCAAGCACGCCCTGACAATCCACGCCTATGTGTGGATGACGAATCACATCCACCTGCTGGCCACGCCGCAATTCGACGACAGCATCAGCAAGGTCTTCCAGTCGGTGGGGCGGAAATACGTGCAGTACTTCAACTACACCTACAAGCGCAGCGGCACGCTGTGGGAAGGCCGCTACCGCGCGACGGTGGTGGACAGCGAGCGGTATCTGCTGACGCTGATGCGCTATATCGAGCTGAATCCAGTGCGGGCCGGCATGGTGGCGCATCCGCGGGACTATCCCTGGTCGAGCCATGCCTTCAATGCGCAGGGCGAGGCCGGGCCGAACGCGGACTGGCTGACGCCGCACCGGGAATATCTGCGCCTGGCCCGCAGCGCAGCGGAACGGCAGGCGGCCTACCGTTTGCTGTTTCGCGCGGCGGTCTCGAACGACGACCTGAAAGCCATCCGCGACTGCACGCACAAGGGCTGGGCGCTGGGCAGCGAGCGCTTCAGGGAGGAGATCGAACGCCTCGCGCAACGGCGTGCAGTGTCGAAAGGGGTGGGCCGACCGCGCAAGGAAAGGGATGCGTGAGCCCTGGTGCGCTGGTGGGGATGCGTTTATCGGCTGTCCGGCTTGGGTTCTGTGCCGTCGCATGCCGTGCCGGGTGACGGCTGGGCCAGGCGCAGGAATGTCGCCAGTTCCTCGACCCAGCGCAGCCGGGCTTCGACGGGGAGAGCACGAAACGCACGCAGGCGTTCGTCGCTGACGTGGTAGGTGCGGTTGTCGCGCTGGTCCGGCATGCTCAAACGTCCTTCAGGCGTTTGAGGTGAGCGACGTCGGCGAGATCGATAGGGCGGCCAACGGCTTCCTTCAATGCGATCAGGTCGTCGATCGAGGCGACGACGATGGGGATATCGCCTGCCCGGAAGGTGACGGCGCGACTGCGCAACTGGGCGTGATCGATGGGCGGGTATAGCAATACGTCCAGCGTGACGCCTGTAAGGCCGGGCGCACGCAGGGCAAAGGCTTCGAGGTTGCGCTCGCGGTGCCACTGCGCAAGCTGATCGAGGTCGGCCAGCGTTTCCAGCGGGACCGGCAGAACTGGGGTCATGCCGAGTTCCCTGGCCATGTCGACCAGCGCCGATAAATTCCCGGGCGTCATGGTGACGGTAACGTCGATATCCATGGTGGCGCGTTCGATGCCGTGCAGGGAGATCGCCAGCCCGCCGATGAGGACATAGTCGACACGGCGGTTGAGCGCGGCAAACAGATCCAGATAGAACATGGAACCATTCTACTTGGCAGCCGCGGCGGCTCAAAGGTCAGCTTGAATGCACGAAGCCCGCTTGCGCGGGCTTCTAAGCAATAAAGTGGGGTGGATGATGGGACTCGAACCCACGACAACAGGAATCACAATCCTGGACTCTACCAACTGAGCTACATCCACCACTGAAAACCTGTGGCCTGCCCGACAGGAATCGAACCTGTAACCCCCAGCTTAGAAGGCTGGTGCTCTATCCAGTTGAGCTACGGGCAGAGACTCTATCCTTGCTCGGGCATTGCGTGCTGCGTGACGGGGTGGTCGGGGTGAGAGGATTCGAACCTCCGACATCCTGCTCCCAAAGCAGGCGCGCTACCGGGCTGCGCTACACCCCGAAATCCGCGCGACCGTTGATGCGGGCGCGTTTCGGAGAGGCGAGACTATACCTTGGCGACGCGGCCGGGTCAATTTTCGCTTGAGTCCGCGGGGGGGTTTCCGGGAAAATCACCCTTTTGCTTCAGGGTTGTCTCGATGAGCGCACGCATACTCGACGGCAAGGCGATGGCCGACACCATCCTCGCCGTCATCCACGACAAGGTCGCCGAGCGCGAGGCGCAGGGCAAGCGCCGGCCCGGGCTGGCGGTGATCCTGGTCGGCAGCGACCCGGCCTCCGCCGTCTACGTGAAGAACAAGAAGCGCGCGTGCGAACGCGGCGGCGTCACCAGTGTGTCGCACGACCTGCCCGCGACGACGACGCAGGACGAGCTGCTGGCGCTGATCGACACGCTCAACGCCGACGCCGGCATCGACGGCATCCTGG
>WBZX01000313.1_pt1 | contig 46926 bp, 44 predicted proteins | sample 5204211 | NCBI WGS metagenome assembly WBZX01 (sample SAMN12344362, study PRJNA552823) | activated sludge metagenome | biome: Activated sludge suspended growth; feature: Nitrification reactor; material: Wastewater; isolation source: activated sludge from nitrification reactor of wastewater...
GTGCTGGGTGGCGCGCGGCCTCTCCGGCCTGTTCGGCTCGGGGACGGCGACAGTCGCGAAGCACGCCCGGAGTGATGGCCGCGCCGGATCCGGCGGCAGTGGCGGTCCGACTACCGGCTCGCCGTCGGCGCCGCCCGCGGGCACGCCTCCGGCGCCCCCTCCTCCATCGTCTCCCATTGTACCGCCGACGCCGGCACCGGTCGCGCGGAGCGCGGTGCCCGCCGGGCGGGCCGTCAGCGAGGCCGAGGTGCGGGCGTTCATCATGGACAGGCCGCCGCCGGCTAGGCATGCGGCGTCCATGCCGGAGCCCGCCAAGGCTGCCGCTGCCGCCAGCGGCGCATCCGGGCCGAGAGCCGGCGACGGCGAGCCTGACGATCTCAAGCAGATCGCCGGCATCGGGCCGTGGATCGAAGGACAGCTCAAACGCATGGGCGTGACGCGGTTCGCCCAGATCGCGGCCTGGACGGAGACCGACGTGGAGCGGATCGCGGCCGAGATCGCGTCGCCAGTGCGCATCCACGACGACGACTGGATCGGGCAGGCACGCCTGCTCGCCACGAGCGGGCATGCCCCGAAAGCAACGGCCAGCCGGTCCGGCAACGGGCATGCGCGGCGGGGCCACCGGCCCGAAGCACGACCCGCGAACGGGCCATCGAATTGATTGCGAGGACGCCATGATCAACACAGAGGGCAGGGCCGGAGCCTCGGGAGCGACCTTCCGGCGCGTGCGCGGGGCAGGCATCGCGGTGCTGCTGATGGCCGGCGCGGTCCATGCCGGGCGCGGTGACCCGACGCCGGAAGACATCGCCATGCTCAATCCCTCACCGAGGCAGGCGGCGCCCGCGGTGGATTGCGGGACCACCGGGGCGATCACGCTGCGCGTGGCGGACGCGGCTTCCGCGCTCGGTGCGCCGGTGGCGTTCACCGGCGCCGCGACGGCTCCGGCGACACCGGCTGGCGCGGCAGCGAGCCGGTGGGCGGGCGATCCAGCGGCCTTTCCGCCGATGGACTACGATCCGACGCTGGCGCAGCCGCGCCGAGCCGAGCGGGTTGAGGCGGCAGGCGCTGCAACGGCCAGCCCTCCTGCGGTTGCCGGCGCGGTGCTGGGTGCGGTCAATGGCACCTGGGTGCCGCCGCCCTCCGGGCCGTGGACGTCGACGCCGCAAGTGGGTATGGCGCCCGCGCCCGGCTCGAACGGGGCTTCTCAGGCCGCAAACATGGCGCCGCCCGTAGCTCAGGCTCCTGCCGTGACGATCACACCGCAGTACGTACCGCAGCCACAAACGCAGCCATCGCAGGCGCAGCCGCCGGCCGCGGCCATGACGTCTGGCGTACAGCCGGGCGAGGCTATGCCCGGGGCGCGGGGCCAAGCACCGGCGCAGGGTCAAGCGAACGGGGCGCCAGCGCCGGCGCCGCAGTCGGCCGCTGCCGCCGCGCCTTGGGGTGCCCCTCCGGGGGGCCAGGGCTGGCCGGGCTGGGGCGCGCCGGCGTGGGCTGCTCCAGGATACGTACAGCAGCCAGGCATGGCTCCGGCCGGGCCGCAGGCGGCGCCCATACCCGCTCCGCAGCCGGGTTACGTACAGCCTTACGGGCAGTCGCATGCTCAACCGGGCTACGGTCAGCCTAACACTGCCCAACCCGGGTATGGTGGGCAGTTCTTTGGGCCACCGGCGTACGGACCGCCGGGCTGGGGTGCTCCGGGAATGGCCGCTCCTGCTTGGGGACCGCAGGCGTATGGTCCGCCCGGCTGGGGTGCTCCGGCGCCCTGGGGGCGTCCGCCGATGCCGGGAGCGGGCGTGCCTCAGATGCAGCCTGCGGCTCCGGTCCAGGCGCCGGCTCGAGCGCCCGCGCCGCAAGCGGCTCCGGCCATGCCTCAAGCGGCCCCCGCGCCTGCCCCTGTTCAAGCTCCGGGTCCGGCTCCCGTGCAGCCGCAGGCGCAGTTCCCACAAGCTCAGGTGCCACAGGCTCAGGTCCCACAAGCTCAGGTCCCACAAGCTCTGGCACCTCAGCCGGCAGGGCCAGTGCCGATGAAGCCACAAGCTTCACCGCCTGCCTGGGTGGCACCAGGCGTGAGCGGGGGCAGCTCGTGGACGCCGCCGGGAGGGCAGCCGCAATGGCCGCAGGCCGAGCCCGATGGTCCCAAGCCGCAGGGCACGCAGGGGGGATGAGATGATTCCGCTGCGCCCTATAGCCGGCATGATCCTCGGGTCGCTGCTGCTGCTCGCGCCAGGGCTGGCGTGCGCGCAGGACAACCCGTGGTACGTGCCGTCGGGCGGAGCGCCTGGGTACGGCGGAGTGCAACCGGTCTGGCAGGGTGGTGGAGGCGGCGCGACGTGGCGGGAGCCTTCCTATGCGCCGGCCTGGCCGGGGGAGAGGAGCGCGCCGGCGCAGCAGTGCCAGCCGGAGACGCGATGGGTCGGATCGGCGCCGCCGGCGGCGGCACGCGGGCAGGTTCTGACGAGCGACGCCGGAGGTCTCAACGCGGTGGCGGCGCTCGGCGCCTCGGCCATCGCTCGCGGCGCCAACAGGGAATGGGGTCAAGGAGAGCAGCGGCGCGGCGCGGGCTACCCGCCTCCGGCCGTGGCACCGTCCCTGATCCTGGGCGATTTCCCGCCGCTCGACTTGGACGTGACAGTTCAGCCGCCGCCAAGGCGCGACAGCCGGCGGTCCGCGGCCGAGAGCCATGCGCGGCCGGCTCCAGAGCGGGCTTACGAGGCAAGCCCCTATGCGCCGCCGAATTACGAGCCGCGCGGCCCAGAGGACGCACGGCGCCCCACGCGGCGGGAGACACCGCCAGCGTGGAGCTCATATCCGCCGCCCTTGCCGCCAGGTCCGAGCACGCTCGGCGGCGGGTGGGGCGGTCCCGCCGGAGGCTACGGCGCCGGCGGCTATAGTTCCTACGCGTACCCGTACGCCAGCGGCTACCCCGCCGCGTACGGGTGGTTCTGACGGTAAGGGGCGTACGGTGCCGCGGGGATCACCCTCGCCGCGCGGTGACCGGAAAAGACGAATGGGGGAGGCAGGCGATGGCCCCGAGGGGCCGAACAAGGAGACTGGACATGCGCAAACTTCTTACGAGCGTTGCCGCCGCGGCCCTTCTGGGTCTCGGAATGGCGTCGATGGGTGCCGGCGAGGCGAAGGCCTGGGGCTGGGGTCCGTTCGGCAACAACGGCTGGGGTAACAACGGCTGGGGCAACAACAACGGCTGGGGCAATGGCTGGGGCAACGGCAACGGCTCGGGCAACTTCGGCTTCAACATGAGCGGCTCGGGCAACGGCGCCGGCAACGGCTGGGGCAACAACGGCTGGAACAACGGCTGGGGCGGTCCCGGCTGGGGCGGCGGTCCGTGGGGCGGCTATCCGGGCGGCGGCTGGGGTGGCCCCGGCTACGGTCCCGGCTACGGCTGGGGTGGCCCCGGCTATGCCGCTCCGGGCTACGGCTATGCGCCGCCGCCGGCTCCCTATGGCTACGCGCCTCCGGCGCCCTACGGCTACGCGCCGCCGGCCGCTCCGGCCGCGCCCGCCGCGCCGGCCCAGCCGCAGCGCTGATCGTAGCGGGAGCGCCGAGAAGCGCTCACGGTTCACGTCCCATTCCGCCGGGAGAGTGCCATCACTCCCGGCGGAATGCCGATCGCCGGGCGCGGGCAGCAAGCGACCAGAGAGCGCCGGTCAGACGGCCATGGCGTGCGTGGCGGCCTTGGTTCCAAGATAGGTATCGAAACAGGCGCAGACGGTGCGCACGAACGGCTTGCCGGCCTCGGTAATGACAAAGCCGTCGTCGTTGCGCTTCACGAAGCCGTCGCGGTCGGCCTCGACGACCGAGTCGACCTCGTCGATGACGGGGCGGGCGGCGGCGCCGAAGCGGCTCTCGAGATCCTTGGCGGAGAACGAGAAGTCGCACATCAGCCGCTCGATGACGTAGGCGCGGACGCGATCGTCGTCACTCAGGGCGATGCCGCGCGCGGTGGCGAGGCCCTTCTCGCGGACGCGGCGGTCGTACTCGCCGGTGGCCACGGCGTTCTGCGCGTAGCCCTGCGGCAGCTGACTGATGGCGGACGCGCCGAAGCCAATGAGCGCCTCGGCGGTGTCCGTCGTGTAGCCCTGGAAGTTGCGCTTCAGGTTGTCGCCGGCGAGGTGATCGGAGGGCAGCGAGAAGTGATCGAGGCCGATCTGCTCATAGCCGGCGGCGAGGAGAATGCGGGCGAGGCGGCGCGACTGGCCATAGCGCTCGACGGCGCCCGGGAGCGCCGCGTCGTCGATGAGGCGCTGGTGCTTCAAGCGGCTCGGCAGGTGGGCATAGCCGAAGATGGCGATGCGATCAGGCTTCAGCGTCAGGACCTGCTGGATGGTACGGGCGACGCTTTCGCGGGTCTGGTGCGGCAGGCCGTAGACGAGATCGATGTTGACCGAGGGAATGCCCTTGCTGCGGAAGAGCTCGATGGCGTCGCGCGTCATCTCGTAGCTCTGCTGGCGATTGATGGCGTCCTGAACCGCCGGCTCGAAATCCTGGACGCCGAGCGAGACGCGGTTGACGCCAGCCTCGGCCCAGGCCGTGACCTGCTCGGGATCGAGGGTGCGGGGATCGATCTCGACGGCGAACTCCATGCCGGGGGCATAGTTGAACGCGGCCTTGGTCGCGGCGGCGAGGCGGCGGATATCCTCGGCCGACAGGATGTTGGGCGAGCCGCCGCCCCAGTGGATGTGGCTGACGCGATGGCCGCGCGGAACGAGGGCGGCGACGTGGGCCACCTCCTTCAGCAGGGGCTCCATGTAGGCCGCGACTGGCTCGTAGCGGTGCGTCTCCTTGGTATTGCAGCCGCAGTACCAGCAGAGCTGAGTGCAGTAGGGGATGTGGAAATAGAGCGAGATGCGCGCTTCCGGCGACAGTGCCTCGAGCCAGGAGCGATACTCGGCGGCCTGGACGCGGTCGGAGAAGTGCGGCGCGGTCGGATAGCTCGTGTAGCGCGGCACCGGCGCGGCATGCCGACGAACGACTTCCGGGTTCATCTGCCCTCCTCAGAGTGCTTGCAGCCGAGCCGCCGCTCGGTGTGCGGCAGCCGACCGTCGCCACCGTGAAAGCGAAACGCCCCATGGTGGCCGGGATGTTTGCATTGTCCTTGGCGAAGGGGGGGATCGTGCTTGATCTGGATCAAGTTAGGGTTGCTTTTGTCACTGACGCTTGACAGATCACCTGGCGGCGACAGGGACCAAGCGTCAATGACGCAACACTAGAACCATACAGTTGCCAGTGTTCCTGATGTCTCAGACATTTCTCGGAGCCTAACCGCAGAGGGAAGCAAATGTCCGAGACGGGAACACTTGCGTCCGGAACGGGCCAAGGAGCGGGCTCCTGGGCTATTTGGTCTCATCCCCCGAACGGCGATAGATGTCGTCGGAGCGGACGATGTCGTCCTCGCCGAGGTAGGTCCCGATCTGGACCTCGATGAGCTGCAGCGGCACCTTGCCCGGGTTCTCGAGGCGATGCCACTGGGTGGCGAAGATGTAGACGCTCTCGTTCTCGCCGACGAGCTTCTCCATGTCCCCGATGACGACGCGGGCGGCGCCCTGGACGACGATCCAATGCTCCGAGCGGTGATGGTGCATCTGCATGGAGAGCTTGGCACCCGGCTTGACGTGCAGCAGCTTGACCTGGAAGCGCGGACCGAGGCTCAGGGTCTCGAAATAGCCCCACGGGCGAAAGCTGCGGAGGTGCTTCTCGTGCTCCCGGCGGCCGCTGGTCTTGAGCTCGGCGACGATCTTCGAAACGTCCTGCGAGCGGCTCTTGTCCGCAACGAGGAGCGCGTCGGGCGTGTTGACGATCATCAGGTCGCGGACGCCGAGCGTGGCGACGAGGGCCGTATCGGAGTGGACGAAGCAAGCCTCGGTGTCGCTCAGAAGGCCCTCGCCGTGGAGATGGTTGCCGTGCTCGTCATGCGGCGCGATCTCCCACAGCGACAGCCAGGAGCCGACATCGTTCCAGCCGACGTCGATGGGCAGCATGGCGGCGAGGGCCGTATGCTCCATTACGGCGTAGTCGATGGAAATGCCCGGGGAGGCGGCGAACGCTTCCGTGGCGAGGCGGCAGAAAGCGAGGTCGCGGGTCGAGCCCTCGACGGCTGCGCGGGCGGCAGAAAGGATGGCTGGCGCCAGCCTGCCGAGCTCGGCGAGGAAGGTGCGGGCGTGGAGCACGAAGATGCCGCTATTCCAGGTGTAGCCGCCCTCGGCGAGATAGGCCGCGGCGGTGGCGGGGTCGGGCTTCTCGGTGAAGCGGACGACCGAGAAGGCGTCGTCGAAGCCCGGCAGAGGGGCACCCTGCTTGATGTAGCCGTAGCCCGTATGCGGGCCCGAGGGCCGGATGCCGAACAGCACGAGCCTGCCGCCGGCCGCGACGGCAGCGGCCTTGCGCACGGCCTCGGTGAAGGCTGTCCCGTCGGCGATGATGTGGTCCGACGGCATGACGACGATGACCGCATCCGGGTCATCGCGCTCGGCCATGATGGCGCCGACGGCGATGGCGGGCGCCGTGTTGCGGGCCGCCGGCTCGAGCACGATCGTGGCGGACTTCAAGCCGGCCCGGTCGAGCTCCTCGAGGGCGAGAAAGCGATGGTCGCTGTTGCAGATGATGATGGGCGAGGAGAAGCCGGCGGAAACGGGGAGCCGGCGCAAGGCGGCGCCGAGGAAGCTCTCGTCCTGCCCCTCGAGGAAGCGGATGAACTGCTTGGGGTACATGGCCCTGGACAGCGGCCAGAGCCGCGTGCCCGATCCGCCCGACAGAATAACCGGTACGATCGCCGCCATGTGAACTTCCCTGCCCGACCCCTGTTAGCCCGTCCCCAACAGAGGGGGCGGCGGCACAAAGTCAAGCCGAACTCACGTCATGGCGGCACGGATCCGGGCGTTCTCCGGGGTCAGCGCCGGCTGGTCAGGCGGTCACGCAGGGAGCGAAGCGCGTTGGCCGGTGCGGCCTCCTTTGCCGGTGCGGCGGAGGGCGCCGCCGCCACGGCCGCCGGGTCACGGCGCAAGAGGCCGTTGGCACGCGGGATCGAAGACGTCGGCGGTGGGGCTTCCGGCGCGGGCTCGCGGCGCAGCGAAGGCTGGCCGGCCGGCCGCAAGGGTGGCACGGCACCGGCAGCGGCGGGCTGGCGGAGGACCGGCGCGTCGGCGCGCTCCGGACGCAGCGGCGGCAGCTCGGCGTGGGCGGCGCGACGGTGCGCGTAGGGGTCGATCGGCGGCGCCTCCGGCTCGTGATCGTGATCGTGATCGTGATCGGAGCCGATGCCCATGGCGTCGGCGAGCAGGGCGGCCTGGGTCGAAGTGTCTCCCGCGGACGACACGCCGGCCATGCGCCAGCGCTCGACGACCTGGTCGAGGAAGCCTTCGTCGCCGACCGAAACCTGCCAGCGCTCGGAGAAGCGGGCGGTCGAGGAGCGGGGCAGGTTCTGCTTGGCGAGCTCGTCGAACTTGATGCGGACGGGGAGCGCCACGCCGTCGCCGAAGGCAATCGCCTCGCGCTGGCCGAGCGTGGGCAGAAACTCCATCAGGCCGGAGCCCGTATCGGAGACGGCGGACTGGACGAGCTGCTGGTCCTTGTCGTTGGACATGCGCAGCGCGAACACGGTGTTGCACTGGGACAGGATGGTGGGGTCGATCTCGGCCGGGCGCTGGGTGACGATGCACAGCGAGGCGCCGTACTTGCGGCCTTCCTTGGCGATCTTGGCGATGGCGCGGCGGCAGGGCTCGAAGCCGAGGCTGGCGTTGGCCGGAACGTAGCGGTGCGCCTCCTCGCAGACGAGGGTGACGGGGACCTGGCCCTCGCTCCACAGCGCGAAGTCGAAGGTCATGCGGCAGAGCACCGAGACGACGACCGTGACGACCTCGGCGGGCAGGCCGGTCAGCTCGAGGATAGTGATCGGCTTGTTGTTGACCGGGACGCGGAAGATGCGGCTCAGCACCTGGGTCATGCCATCGTAGACGGTCAGCGAGCCGAACATGAAGGCGAAGCGGCTATCCTGGGAGATGGCGTCGATGCGCTGCTTCAGGTTGCGATAGGGAGCCAGGTCGCGCTTGTTCTCCAGCTTGCCCATCCGCTCGTCGATGAGGCTGGTCAGGTCGGAGACGCGATAAGGGACGGGGGTGTCGACGGTGAAGCGGGCGACGTCGATGATGCCACGGCGGAGCGCGTTGGCCTGCTTGTCGCGGCCCGAGCTGTAGCGGCTCTTGGCGATCGGGATGAGCTCCTGGAGGACCTCGATCTCGGCCTTGCGCTCCTTGTCGCCGATCAGGATCTCGACGGCTTCCTCGAAGTTCAGGAGCCACAGCGGAAGCTGCATGTTGCGGGGGCTGACGACCTCGGCCCAGTCGCCGAACGCGGTCGAATACTCGTTGTGCGGATCGAGCAGGACGATATCGGCGTTGCGGTTCTTCTCGAGGATCGAGCGCAGAATCAGCGCGGTGGTGCACGACTTGCCGGTGCCGGTGGTGCCGAGGATGGCGAAGTGCTTGCCGAGCAGGTCGTCGACGCGGACCATGGCCGGGATGGTGGCGTCCTGGCGGATGGCGCCGACGCGGACGGAGGAGCGGGTGTCGCCGCAGAAGGCCATGTGCAGCTCGGAGCGGTGCGCCTTGCGCACGCGGTCGCCGAGCGAGGGATAGACGGTGACGCCGCGATTGAAGCTCACGGCCGTGCCGTCGGCGCCCTTCCAGAGCTCGCCGACAAGGCCGAGCTCGGCGATCCAGATCTCGGGGTCGCCGATGTTCTGGGCGGGAACCGGCACGCTCAAGGCGGAGACGATGGCGAGGACGACGGTGTTCGCCGTGTCGATGGCGAGCAGGGTGCCCATCTCGGGGCGGTCGCTCAGGTTGCGCACACCGTCCGGCTTGTTATCGAGAAGCACGATGGCACGCGAGCCGGTGACCGACACGATGCGTCCGATGGACAGATCGGCGGGCAGAGAGGCCGACGTGGGAACCAGTTGCTGGGCAGTCATCCCTCGACTCCGGGTCGTGCTATTCCAATACGATCAACAAAGGCTCAGGGGCTCAACCCGTTGCCGAGCAGTGCATCGCGCGCCTCGGCGACCGAAACCGTGTGGCGTGACGGCAGAGTCACGACGACCTCGGTTCCCTTGTCCTTGACGCTCGCAATTTCCAAAGAGCCGCCGTGCAGCTCGAACAGCGCCTTGGCGATCGGCAGTCCGAGCCCGGTGCCCTCGCGCCAGCGGTTGCGGCCGCCGTCGACCTGACCGAACGGCGTCAGCGCGACGACGATCTCCTCGGGGGTCATGCCGACGCCGGTGTCGCGCACCGCGATCCGGATCCCGTCGAGATTGGTGCGCTGCGCCTCGATGGTGACGGTGCCGCCCTTGCGCGAGAACTTCACCGCGTTGGAGACGATGTTGGAGAAAGCCTGCTGCAGCTTTCCCGAATCACCGCGCACGGGGGGCAGGTCGATCGGGATGCGGGGCTGAATGGCGATGCCGGCGTCGGTGGCGGCAGTGCGGTGGGTGGCGATGCAGGCGTTCAGGACATCGTCGATGTTGGTCTCGCGCGCGTCGAGCGTGTACTTGCCGCTCTGGATCTTCGAGATGTCGAGGATGTCGTTGATCACCGAGAGCAGATGGCGGGCGGCGTCACGGATGAGCGAGGCGTACTCGACGATCTCGCCCTCGGGAAGCTTGCGATCGGCGTGCTCGCTCAGGATCTTCGAGAAGCCGATGACGGTGTTGAGCGGGGTCCGCAGCTCATGGCTCATGTTCGAGATGAACTCGGACTTGACCTTGTTGGCGAGCTCCGCCTCGATGCGGGCCGCATGCTCGGCCGCGCGTGTGCGCTGGTTGAGCACGGCGTCTCCGATGAGGGCGGCGTACTCGCCCATCAGGGAGTTGGAGCGGCTGGCGAAGTTACGGTTGAGCATGGGATTCCCAGGCATTGCAAACGTGACAACCCTAGAAGGAACTCAATAATCCCAGGTTAATGCTACCGTGGACGCCATAAACCATGATCGGTGTGGCGCCACGGCCATGGCGCGGGGGCAAATCGGCTGCGGGCCCGGAAACGGACCTGGGGGCCGCTTGGTGCAGGCCGGCTAACATGCTCAAAATCCGAGTCGGTTCGGCCTTCGGCGTGGGAGCGACGTGGCGCGATGCGGCCCTTTTCACGAACAAGCCAAGCGTTCCGCACGGCTCCGGCCATGGCCGTTGCCGCCGGGCTGGCGGCGGGCTCCATGGCTGGCGCGGCGGCGGCGGGGCCGGCGATCAACCAGTTCGAGACCAAGAACCTCGACGTGGAGCCGGGGCAGCTCCAATTCCAGAGCCAGAACGCGTTCATGATTGGCGAGCCACGCCGGCGTTTCGATGTGCAACCCGGCGGTCCCGTCTTCGACGACAACACGGTGACCCGGCAACGGCACGCGCTCGAGCTCGAGGCGAGCCTGACCAGCTTCTTTCGCAGCCGCGTCGGGATCGAATACGAGAAGGAGCGTCTCGACGACCCGGTGACGGTGGGGCGGGCCAATGCCTTCGACGACCTCAAGCTGACCAGCGTGGCGGTCGAGGGCGTGCTGGTGCTGGTGCCGGTGAAGGGGAGCGGCATCGGCCTGGGGCTGATGACCGAGTACGATCACGCGATCAGCCGGCACGAAGCCGATACGTGGTTCGTCGGGCCGATCCTGCAGGCGCAACACGGGCCGTGGCGGCTGACGGCCAACCTGCTGGCGGTCAAGTTCTTCTCGCCGGCCGAGGACGGCGTCCGCGACAACAAGTGGGACTTCGCCTACGCGACCAAGCTTCGCTACCAGTACGACGAGGCGTGGTCGTTCGCGGTGGAGGCCTACGGCACGGTCGACCGGCTGCCGGGCACGGGACATCCGGGCGAGGCGGACCTGCTGTTCGGCGGGCATGACCAGCACCGCATAGGCCCCGTCGTCTACTACGACTTCAAGCTCGGAACGCCCGCACCGCGGAAGAGTGGGGGCGCGCGGAGGGTGGCGGACATCGACGACGACAAGCCGGGCAAGGGTGGAGCCGACAAGGACGACGACCAGCCAAAGGCATCGCTCGGCTTCGGCCTGCTGGCCGGCGTGACGCCAGCCACGCCCGACCTCACGCTCAAGTGGACGCTCGAGATCGAGTGGTGAAAGCGAGGAAGCAGGGTCAGGCTGCGAGGCGCTCGAGGATGTCCTCGCGAATGGCGATGGTGTCGTTGTCCCACAGGGCCGTGTTGGCGGCGACGAGGTTGGCCTGCGATTTCAGGATGACGCCATCCGTGAGGATGCGCAGACCGTTGGCTTTCAGGGTCTCGCCGGTGGTCGTAATGTCGACGATCAGGTCGGCTGTGCCCGCGGCGGGGGTGCCCTCGGTGGCGCCAAGGCTCTCGACGAGGCGGTAGTCGGCGACGCCATGGGCGTCGAAGAAGCGGCGGGTGAGGTTCAGATACTTTGTGGCGACGCGCAGGGCGCGGCCGTGAGCGCGGCGGAAGGCGCCGGCGATCTCGTCGAGATCGGACATCGTGGTGACGTCGATCCAGGCGTTGGGGACGGCGACCACGACATCGGCGCCGCCGAAACCGAGCTTCTTCAGGAACGAGACGCGGGTGTCGGCGTCGGACATCTGCTCGCGCACGAGGTCCTCGCCGGTGACACCGAGGTGCGCGCGGCCGGTTTTCAGGCTGGCGGCGATCTCGGAGGCGGAGATGAAGGCGACATCGACACCCGGCAGCTCGACCACCTCGCCGCGATAGCCGCGCTCATGGCCGGTCTTGCGCAGGGTGAGGCCGGCCCTGGCGAGCAGCTCGGCGGTCTGCTCCATGAGGCGGCCCTTGGACGGCACGGCGAGTATCAGCTTCTCGGTCATGCGGCGCCTCCCTCGACGGCGGCGAGCAGGCGCTCGGTGTGGATAGCGGCGCCGACGGCGGGAAGGTCGAAACTGGAGCCGACGGTGCGCATCAGCTCGTCGTAGCGGCCGCCGCCGGCGACGGGGCTCGTCTGGCCCAGACGCGGCGTCCAGATCTCGAAGACGAAGCCGGTGTAATACTCGAGGTTGCGGCCGAACTCGGCGGAAAACTCGGTCCGTTCGAGGTCGATGCCGGCGTTGGCGAACAGCGCCAGGCGGCGGTCGAAGCGGTCGAGGGCGGCGCCGACGCTCAGCTCGTGCTCGGCGACGAGGGCGCGGATCTTGGCGTCGGCTCCGGAGGCGGGGCCGGAGATGCGCAGGTAGCGCTCGATCAGGGAGACGGTGCGGGCGGCCAGCGGCTCGGCTTTCAGGTCGGCGGCGAGCCCCAGCAGGCTTTCGGCGATGTCGGCGGCGGAGCGGGTGCCGATGAGCTCGATGCCGGCGCCTTCCAGATAATCCACCACGGCCTGCTCGGCGTCGCCGGGCCGGGCGGGGTCGAGGCTCTTCAGGAGCGTCTTCGGCACGTTGGGGGCCATGAGCGCGGGATCGGTGGCGAGGCGGCGCAGCTCGGCGCGGAAGGCAGCCGGGCGCCAGAAGCGATGCAGCAGGCGGTGGCGCCAGCGCGTCGGCATGGGGATGGCATCGAGGAGGGCGCGAAAGAGGCCCAGATCACCAAGCCGCAGGCGCTGATCATGCAACCCGGCCTCGGCCAGAGCGCGCAGCACCAGCGACAGCGTCTCCACCTCGCCGACCTCGGCGTCGCCGCTGGAGAACGTCTCGATGCCGGCTTGGCGGAACTCGCGCGGGTGGACGCGGTCGACGCCGGCCGGCTGGTAGCGGAAGATGGGGCCGTTGTAGCAGTACTTTGCTTGAGCCGGGGCGGCGCCGTTGCGCTCCAGGTGCAGGCGGCAGGTCGGCACGGTCAGGTCGGGGCGCAGGCAGAGCTCGTCGCCGGCGGCGTCGGTGAAGACGTAGGTGCGGGCGCGAATGGTCTCGCCGATGGCGTCGAGGTAGATGCCCGCCGGCTGGATGATGGCCGGCGCCACCGCCTCGTGCCCGGCCTTGATGAAGGCTTGCATGAGGGCCTGGGCCTGGCGCTCCAGCGCCTCGAAGCTCTTTGCGGTCTCGGCCGCCATTCATTCATCCTTCGAGGGTTCCTCACCCTCACTTATCTGCCGCGTCCACCTGATCCGCTCTCCCGAGTGGAGAGGCATGGGGACGGCCGGGCTTGCTCAGGCGTGGCGATCGAGAATCTTCCGGACCTCGGCGACGACGTCGGCCTCCTTGACGGTGACCTGCGCCGGGCGGCTCTCCTTCCACTCCTTGTTGTCCTTGATGGCGGCCGCCGCCTTGGCCCCCTCGACCAGATCCTTGAGCGTCACCTCTCCCCTCGCACGCTCGTCGGAACCCTGGATGACGGCGACGGGGCTCGACCGCTTGTCGGCATACTTCATCTGCGCCTTCATCCCGGAAGAGCCGAGATACATCTCGGCGCGGATGCCGGCATTGCGCAACATCTGAGTAAGCTTTTGGTAATCGGCGAGGTTCTCGCGGTCCATGACGAGGACGACGACGGGTCCGGGGGTGGTGTCGGCGTGGGTGCCGAGGGCCGCGAGCGCGGCGGCGAGGCGCGAGACGCCGATGGAGAAGCCGGTGGCGGGGACCTTCTGGCCGGTGAAGCGCTCGACGAGGCCGTCGTAGCGGCCGCCGCCGCCGACGGAGCCGAAGCGGATGGGCTGGCCGTTCTCGTCGTTGACGGTGAGGGTCAGCTCGGCCTCGAAGACCGGGCCGGTGTAGTACTCGAGGCCGCGGACACACGATGGGTCAATCCGAACTATGCCAAGAGTACCGTCTGCTTTGTCTCCATAGCCGGCCGCTTCAATCAACTTGTTCAGCTCTTCGAGCTCGGTCACTCCTTCTTCGCCGATCGAAGAGCCTTTCACCTTTGCTCTGAAGTTCGAAAGGGTTACGAGGTTGCTGATGCCCTGGGAAGACGACCCAGGCAGGCCGATCCCTGTGAAGTTGATGATATTGTTGATCGCCCGTTCCGGCAGTTGCGCTCCATACGTGAAGTCGCCGCTGTCGTCCTTTCGACCGGTGCCGAGCAATTGAGCAGTGCCGTCAACTCCAAGCCGATCGATCTTATCGATCGCACGAAGCACAATGAGCCGACGTGAGGCATTCTCGGGGCCAGTAAGTCCGTTCGCCTCCATCAAGCCGTCGAGCACTTTGCGATTGTTGACCTTGATGACCGCCTGCCCCTTCAACCCCAAAGCTTCCAGCGTGTCGGCCGCGAGCATGCACATCTCGGCGTCCGCCGCGATGCTGTCGGCGCCGACGGTGTCGGCGTCGAACTGGGTGAACTGGCGGAAGCGGCCGGGGCCGGGCTTCTCGTTGCGGTAGACCAGGCCGGTGGCGTAGCGGCGGAAGGGCTTCGGCAGGGTCTGGAAGTTCTGGGCGACGTAGCGGGCGAGCGGCGCCGTTAGGTCGTAGCGCAGGCTCATCCACTGCTCATCCTCGTCGGTGAGCGAGAACACACCCTCGTTGGGGCGGTCCTGGTCGGGCAGGAACTTGCCGAGGGCGTCCGTGTACTCGAAGCTCGGCGTTTCCAGCGGCTCGAAGCCGTAGCGCTCGTAGACGGCGCGGATCTTGTCCAGCATGACCCGCATGGTGCGGATCTCGGCCGCCTCGATGTCGCGGAAGCCCTTCGGCAGGCGCGCCTCAGCGACGCCCTTGCCGGGCTTGCCCTGCTGGGACGGCTTGCTCCCGCTCGAGCCGGTGGCCGGCTGAGCCTTGTCCTGCTTGGCCATAATGGCCCCTGCTCCGTTGGTGAATTCGCTTGCTGATTTGCTCGGCCTTATAGCCAAGCGGGCGGCGGTGAGGAAGGGCGCTGCATGACGCCGTCGCGGGGCCGGCCCCCTCACCCGGCGCGGAAGCCAGGTCTCGAGCAATTCTTCGACCCGTCGCGCCGCGCCGGCCTCTCCCCGAGGGGAGAGGCGTTCACACAAGTAGCTCCTGCCAACCGAAGTGTGCTTTCGGTTGCAAGCAAGCGCCGAGCTGGCGCCCCTCCCCAGCGGGGAGGGGTTGGGGGTGGGGAGAGGCCGCACGACTGCGGCTGGCCTTGGCGCTCGAGTGGAGCGCATTGAAATAGAGATCAGCTTTCCACATGCATCACCCCTGCATCGTCACCCCACCCCTGACCCCTCCCCTCGAAGGGGAGGGGAATCCGGCTGCGGCCAGCGCCATCGAGCCACGTTGAAAACCAGCATCGACGACGTGCGACGCAGATGTGTGAATGCGGTAGCCCCGAGGGGAGAGGCGTGCCGTCCCACGGTACCCGAGCGCTCATATCCGACTTCTGCTATATATAGTGGCTTGACGCCGGGGCAGCGCGCCCTGGCGGCCATCTCCCCGCCGGCATGCGGATGGGATCGGATGAGCAAGCCAGCTGGCGAGACTGCCATGTGGCCCCTCACCCTGACCCTCTCCCCATGCAAGTGCAGGGCATGGGGAGAGGGAATTCACACAAGGGGAGCCCCAATGTCCATCGACCGCATCGTCCTCGCCTTCGCCGGCACCATGATCCTGCTCAGCCTCGTCCTGTCGCAGTACCACCATCCCTACTGGCTCTATTTCACGGCCTTCGTCGGCTTCAACCTGCTGCAGTCGGCGTTCACGGGCTTTTGCCCGCTGGCGCTGATCCTGAAGGCCATCGGCATCAAGCCGGGCGAGGCGTTCCGCTGAAGGGCAGGGGCCGGTTGCCACGCCCACTTCCAACCCTCTCCGCAATGGGCAGGGGATGACCCCGCGCGTCCATGCAGGGCTGGCGTGTCTTTTCGAGGCGAGACCGTCAAACCGGCGCAGGCTTTAACCGGGCATTAGCCGTGATCCGATAGGCTTTGTCCTGTCCAGCCATCTGGACGTCGAGTGGCGCCTCGCCACTCTGATGACGCCTCCCTGTTGACCTCTGAGCCGCTCCCGTCGAGCGGCTCATTTTTTTTGCGCGCGGCGGAGCGGGGTGTGGTCCTTGCAAGGGGATCGGGCACGAGTGGAAAACAGCGCCGATGCCCCGATTTGAGCCATGTTGTTAACTACCACTGGGCAAAGTCGCTGTATAAGCTTGGTTGAGGGACAGTTGGTGGGTGTGTCGAGTTGAAGATGGGTACAGGGTCTCGCGTAGAGGACGCCATCGCGCACAAAGGCGTCACGGTTTCGTTCGGAGCGCACTTCCAGGCCTCCGAGCAGTTCGATCTGGTGTTCAAGGAGGGCATGGCGCTCGTGGAGCGCACGGCCTCCTATCTCGATGGACCCGGTCGCAAGGAATCCAAGGGATTGCCGCCGCCGGTCACGGTGCTCTACGCAACCGAGAGCATGCGGCTGACGACACGGCTGCTCGACCTCGCGTCGTGGCTGCTCATCCGCCGCGCGCTGCGCGAGGGTGACATCGACGAGGGCGAGGCGAAGGCCAAGCGCAAGCGGCTGAAGCTCGAGTCGCTCGGGCGTCCGTCGCACACCAAAGGCTTCGCCGACCTGCCGCAGGGCCTGCGCGACCTGATCAGCGAGAGCTTCGCGCTCCACGACCGCATCGTGCAGCTCGACAAGGCGATGATGGAGCCGGTCGCCGAGGCGGTGCCGGCAACGGCGGCGAATCCGGTCGCGGCGCAGATGTCGATGCTGGCGCAGGCGTTCGGCAGCAAGGCCTCGTGAGGCCCTTCGGCAGCACCGAAATGAGAAAAGGCCCGGATGATCTCCGGGCCTTTTTCGTATCGGGTCAGCTCGGAGGCTGGGTGCCTCAGAAGCCGGGCGCCTCAGAACATGCCCTCGAACTTCTTCTTGAAGCGCGACAGGCGGCCGCCGCGGTCGGTCAGCTTGGCGTCGCCGCCGGTCCAGGCCGGATGCGTCTTGGGGTCGATGTCGAGGGCCAGCGTGTCGCCCTCCTTGCCATAGGTCGAGTAGGTGATGAACTCGGTGCCGTCGGTCATCACGACCTTGATCTGGTGGTAGTCGGGGTGGAGATCGGCGTCTTTCTTCATGGTCTCGTCTCGATGGCTGTCGCCTGAAAGCCGACAAAAGGGCCACCTTCCAGGGCATCATGCGCCCGGTCGTCGAGGCCAGCGTGTCGACGGGAATTTCCGAAGGCGCTTCCATAGCCGAGACGGGCCAAGGGGACAAGCGGAATCGGCCCGGTCCGGTAGCCCCTTCCGGCCCGCCGGGTGCGACCTTCAGACCGGGTGGCCCCCTCGGGCGCACGCGGGCCTTGAGCCTAGGCTTCCGGTCGGGCATGTAACCTGCAGAAGCTACCCTCGAAATCGCGCGGCGGCGTGGCCGCATCCGCGCCTCATCCGAGAGGACAGGACTTGAGCGAGGCTGACTTGGGCGAGACCGCCCGGACAAGTGCCGACTTCATGGTCGAAGGCGTCGAGGGCGGGCGCAAGCAGCGGCAAGCCCTGAAGCCGCTGGTGGCACTGAAGCCCTATGTGCTGCGCTATCCGCGCATGCTGGTCCTGGCGGCCATCATGCTGGTCGTCTCGGCGGCGGCGATGCTGGCGGTGCCGATGGCGGTGCGGCGGATGATCGACGTTGGCCTCACCGGCCAGGACGGCAAGCTGATCGGTCAGTACTTCGCCATGCTGATCGCGATCGGCGGCATCATCTCGGTGTCCTCGGCGTCGCGGTTCTATTTCGTCAATTGGCTGGGCGAGCGTGTCGTCGCGGACATCCGCACGGCGGTGTTCCGGCACCTGTCGACGCTGGGGCCGGCGTTCTTCGAGCGCACGCATTCGGGCGAGGTGATGAGCCGGCTGACGGCGGACACGACGCAGATCAAGGCCGCGGCAGGCACCGCCATCAGCCAGGCGGCGCGCAACACCATCATGCTCATCGGCGCGACGATCATGATGGTGGTGACGAGCCCGAAGCTGTCGCTGCTGGTGCTGGTCGCCATTCCGGCGATCGTGCTGCCGCTGGTCGGCTACGGCCGCGTGGTCCGGCGGCTGGCGCGCAAGGCGCAGGACACGCTGGCGACGGCATCCGCCTACGCGGCGGAGAACCTCGCCGCGGTTCGCACGATGCAAGCGTTCGGGTACGAGCGGAAGGTGTCGGAGCGGTTCACGGAGGCGGTGGAGCGCTCGTTCGACGCGGCCCGGAGCCGGCTGCTCGCCCGCGCGGGGCTGACCGGGCTCGGCGTGTTCCTGGTGGTGGCCAGCATCGTGGCCGTGCTGTGGTACGGGTCGGCGTCGGTGGTGAAGGGCGAGATCACGGGCGGGCGGCTCGGGCAATTCGTGCTCTACGCCATGCTGGCGGCGGCGGCCCTGGCCGAGCTCTCCGAGGTGTGGGGCGAGCTTTCGCAGGCGGCGGGCTCGGCGGAGCGGCTGGCGGAGCTTCTCTCCGTGGTGCCGGAGATCAAGTCGCCGGAGCGGCCGGTGGTGCTGCCGGAGCCGGCGCGGGGCGAGGTCGCGTTCGAGGAGGTGCGCTTCGCCTATCCGTCGCGGCCGGACGCCCCGGTGCTGGAGGGCATCACGATCCGGGTGAAGCCGGGGGAGCGCGTGGCGCTGGTCGGACCCTCCGGCGCCGGCAAGAGCACGCTGTTCGGGCTGTTGCTGCGCTTCTACGATCCGAGCTCCGGCCAGGTCAGGGTGGACGGCGTCAACGTCAAGACGGCGGACATCGACCGGCTCAGGGGGCGGATCGCCACGGTGCCGCAGGAGGTGGCACTATTCGCCGATACGATCGCGGAGAACATCCGCTACGGCAACCCGGGCGCGAGCATGGAGGACGTGCGGCGCGCGGCCAGGACCGCCCAGGCGGACGAGTTCATCGCGGCGCTGCCCAACGGCTACGATACGATCCTCGGCGAGCGGGGCGTGCAGCTGTCAGGCGGCCAGCGGCAGCGCATCGCGATCGCGCGCGCCGTGCTGCGCAACGCTCCCATCCTGCTGCTGGACGAGGCGACCAGCGCGCTCGACGCGGAGAACGAGCTTCTGGTGCAGAGGGCGCTCGAGGGCGTCATGCAGGGGCGGACGACGCTGGTCATCGCGCATCGACTGGCCACGGTGCAGCAGGCCGACCGCATCATCGTGATGGACAAGGGACGCATCGTCGAGCAGGGCACACATGCCGAGCTGGTGGCGAGGGGCGGGCTCTATGGGCGGCTGGCGGAGCTGCAATTCGGGCGCGAGGCGGCGGAGTAGCCCGGGCGGCCGGCTTCTCGCGATTACTGCCTGTTTCTTGGGCAGAGCGGGATTCTGCCTAAGTAATGCGATCAATGTTCAGATATACGAATATGCACTATGCAGCCTCCGAATAGTCGCGAGCGGGCCGTTGCCCGTCATCGAGACAGGGGAGGAATGCGATGGGGAATCTCGAGCGGCTCAAAGCCGCCTACAAGGCTTGGAACGATACCAAGGGTGGCAGTGCCGATGTCTGGCTCGGGCTGATGGCGGAGGAGTTCTGTCTGCGCAGCATGAGCAATAGCTCACCGGGGATGACGTTCGCCAAGGAGCGCGTCTCGCGCGAGCAGGCCGTCGAGTATATGACCCAGCTCCTCAAGGACTGGAGCATGGTCTACTGGCTGCCGGAGACATTCGTCGCCGAAGGGGAGCGGGTGGCGGTGTTCGGGCGCGCGGCGTGGGTGAACAACAAGACCGGCAAGTCGGCCGAGGTGCGGATCGCCCATCTCTGGCATTTCCGCAACAGCGCGGCGGTCGAGCTCAACGAGATCTTCGACAGCGCGCGGGTGGTGGCGGCAGCGAGCGTCTGAGGCGGGGCATCCCGTGAAGTGCCGAATGACCGGATGCTGAGCGTGCTTGGCTCAGCCGGGGGATGCTCCCATGTCGAGACAGGTAGCTCGCTCATGGGAGGATGCCGTCATGCACGCGATGGAAATCCAGGATCAGGCGCGCCGTCTGTTCGAGGCGCACGGCGCGGGGGCGATCGCCGAGGCGGCGCAGAAGGCCGTCAAGCTCGAGTCGGAAGGCGACAAGCAGCAGGCCGAGGCGTGGCGGCGGATCGAGCAGGCTCTCCGGCAGATGGTGGGGCCGAGGGCGAAGTGAGCGAGTAAGACCGCGGCGGCCCTTCTCCGGGGCCGCTCACCCCGCCCTCTCCCCGTAAGAACGGGGAGAGGGAGAAGCTCAGCGATTGGTGAGCTTGAGCTCGATGCGGCGGTTCTTGCGCAGCGCCTCTTCCGAGGTGCCCTCTTCGAGCGGCTGGAACTCGCCATGGCCGGCGGCGACGAGGCGCTCGGGCGGGACGCCGCGGCTCACCAGATAGCGTACAACTGAGATGGCGCGCGCGGTCGACAGCTCCCAGTTGGAGGCGAACTGGGAGCTCGAGATCCGGCGGATATCGGTGTGGCCGTCGACCTGGAGCGCCCAGTCGATCTCCTTGGGGATCGAGCGCTCGAGCTCGACGATGGCCGCGGCGAGCTGGTCCATGGCGGCGAGGCCTTCCGGCGTCATCTGCGCTTGCCCGGACGGGAACAGCACCTCTGACTGGAAGACGAAGCGGTCGCCGACGACGCGGATGTCCTTGCGATCGCGGAGGAGCTCGCGCAGGCGGCCGAAGAAGTCGGACCGGTAGCGCTGCAGCTCTTGGACCTGGCGGGCCAGCGCCGCGTTGAGACGGGAGCCCAGCTCCTTGATCTGGTCCTGGCTGGCCTTGTCCTTGCTCTCGGAGGCCTCGAGCGCCTCGTTCAAGGCGGCGATCTGGCGCCGCAGCGCCAGCAGCTGCTGGTTCAAGAGGTCGACCTTGGCGAGGGCCTCGTTGGAGATCTCCTTCTGCTTGTCGAGATCCGTGGAAAGGCCGGCGATCTGGGCGGCCATGGTGCGGGCCTTGTCGTCGCCGGTGAGCGCGGAGCCCGAAAGCTTCGAGTTCTCGTCCTTCAAGGTGGCGAGCGTGGCCTGCAGGGCGGCGAGCTCGTCCTCGGCCGATTTCGACTTGCCCTTCTCGAGCGAGAGCAGGTTGGTCAGCTCGGCGATCTGGCGGTTCAGCCGTTTCAGGGCGGTGTCCTTGCCGCTCGCCTCCTGGCCGGCGAAATACTGGGCCAGCATGAACACGGACATGAGGAAGGTGACGACGAGGAGCAGCGTCGACAGCACGTCGACGTAGCCCGGCCAGGCATCGGCGTAGTCCCCCCGGCGCCGTGATCCGCCGCGCGCCATTCGCTCAACCCTTCCTGCGCGGCGGCGGCTGGAGAGGTTGCGCCGACGGCGATTGCAGGCTGCCGGCGAGACCGGTCAGCATCCGCATGGCCTCGCTCTGCTGCACGGCCTGCTCGTCGGCCCACTCGCGCAGCACCTTCTGCTCGGCGCGCATCTGGGTGACGAGCTGGTTGACCCCGCGCGCAAGCTCGCGGACGGCCTCCTCGGCGGGGGGAGCCTGTCCCTGCCCCAGACCGCTGCCGAGGCGCTGTGTGAGGTCATCGAGAGAGCGCTGGGTCTCGTAGAGCGCGGCGGCGAGCTGGACGCTGGCGCGGTCGGAGGTGGCGCTGCTACCGCCGGGCGTGAGCTCGGTGATACCCGACAGCCATTCCTCGAGCTCGTTGTAGAAGCGGTTGTGGGCGTGGCTCGCCTGCAGCTCGAGAAAGCCGAGGACGAGCGAGCCGGCCAGTCCCAGCAGCGAGGACGAGAAAGCGGTGCCCATGCCCTTCAGGGGAGCGGCGAGCCCGGCCTTCAAGTCGTCGAACATGGCGACGTTCTCGGTGGCTTTGGTGTCGAGGGCGGCGATGGCCTTGCCGACCGCGCCGATCGTCTCGAGCAGGCCCCAGAAGGTGCCGAGCAGGCCCAGGAACACCATCAGACCGACCATGTAGCGGCCGGTGTCGCGGGCCTCATCGAGGCGGGAGCCGATGGAATCCATGATCGAGCGCATGGAGGCCGTCGACAGCGAGAGTGCGCCGGTGCGGTCGCGCAGCATGGTGGCCATAGGGGCGAGGAGCACGGGCTGGTGGGCGATCGAGAGGCCCGGATCGGCGATGCGGAAGGCGTTGACCCAGCGGATCTCGGGGTAGAGGCGGACGACCTGGCGGAAAGCGTAGAGGATGCCGAATGCGAGGACGCCGACGATGAGGCCGTTGAGACCCGGGTTGTTCATGAAGGAGGAGACGAGCTGCTGCTGCAGGATGGCGGCGAGAAAGCCGACCAGAATCAGGAAGATCACCATACGCAGCAGGAACAGCCCCGGCGGGTTCAGCGTGCGCGTGAAAGGCGCCGCGGAGGCATCGGTCAGTCGCTTGGCGGCCATCGGGGGCGGTCTCCGGCGCAGGGCTGAGGCTCGGCTCGTTCGGCGCGAACCTTAGCCGACAGTCATGTCGCCTGAAACGGGCAACATGTTGCCCATCGGCAGCCCGCGGATGGGGGGCCGAGTTGCTCAGCGTTCCGCGTTGCGCTTCAGGCGGCCGTGCGGGAGCCCGCCAGCATCGGCAGCAGGGCCTTCTGGATGTCCTTGTTGCCGGCGAGAACGCCGCCGCTCGCGAGCATGTTGTCGCCGCCCGAAAGGTCAGAGACGAGGCCGCCCGCCTCGCGCACGATGACGATGCCGGCCGCCATGTCCCACGGCTTGATGTTGTGCTCCCAGTAGCCGTCGAAGCGGCCGGATGCGGTCCAGGCGAGGTCGATGGCGGCGGAGCCGGTGCGGCGGATGCCGGCGACCTCGTTCATGACGGCCTGGGCCTCGCGCATGAAGACCGGGTGGCCCGGGCGGCCGCGATGGGGGATGCCGGTGGCGAGGACGGCGTCGGCGAGGGTGCGGCGGGCGGCGACGCGCAGGCGGCGGCGATCGTTCATGAAGGCGCCCTTGCCCTTCTCGGCGGTGTACATCTCGTCTGCGACGGGATTGTAGATGAGGCCGGCGACGAGCTGGCCTTCGCGCTCCAGTCCGATGGAGATGCAGAACAGCGGGATGCCGTGGAGGAAGTTCGTGGTGCCGTCGAGCGGATCGATGATCCAGCGGTGCGATTTGTCGGCGCCATCGACCTCGCCGCCCTCCTCCATGAGGAACGAGTAGCCGGGACGGGCCTTGGAGAGCTCGTTGAAGATGATCTCCTCGGCGCGGTGATCGGCGGCAGACACGAAATTCGCGGGTCCCTTGACCGAGACCTGAAGCTGCTCGACCTCGCCGAAGTCGCGGACCAGGCTGCGGCCGGCCTTACGCGCGGCGGCGGTCATGACGTTCATCAGCGCGGAGGCGGGCATGGTCGATCTTTCCGGTTATCGGGAGGCGGCATCGGAGCGCCGGGGCGCGGCACAAGACAAGGCGCGTTCCCTACCGGCTTTGGGCGGGTGACACAAGCCGGGCGGGTGACGCGGTATCCGCATCGGATTGTCGGCGACCTTACTGCCCCAGGGTCAGGGCCTGCATGTCGCGCCATTCGGCGGCGGCCTGCTCGGCGGCGTGGCGGTCGGCCTTGGAAAGGCCGGCGACGATGCCGTCCATGTTGGGATCGTCGACCGCGTCCTTGGCGATGAGACGCCACTTGGCCGCCTGGATCATGCTCTTCTCGACGCCGATACCCTCCATGTAGATGTAGGCGAGGCGGTTCTGGGCGCCGGGGATGCCCTTCTCGGCGGCGGCCTTCATGTAGCCGATGGCCTTCGGCTCGTCCCTGGTCAGGCCAAGGCCGCGCAGGAGCATGACGGCGTAATCGTATTGCGCGGCGGCGTAGCCCTGCTCGGCGGCCTTGCCGATCCAGCGGGAGGCCTCGGCGGCGTCGTGGGGCAGGCCGACGCCGTTCTGGTACATCGTGCCGAGATCGTATTGCGCCTGGGCGATGCCCTTGCTGGCGGCATAGGCGATGTGCTGGGCGGCGCGGTAGGGGTTCTCGGGCTTGCCGTCACCTTTGAGGAACAGCATGCCGAGGTTGTAATTGGCGAGCGGGTGTCCGGTCAGGGCCGCCTTCTCGAACAACTCGCCGGCCTTGGCGCGGTCCTTGGCGACGCCGCGGCCTTCGGCGTGGGCGATGCCCAGGGCGAAGACCGCGTTGACGTCACCGAGCTCGGCGGCGCGCCGGTACCAGTCGGCGGCAAGCTTCTCGTCGCGTCCGACGCCGAGGCCTTCGGAATACAGCCGGCCGATGAGGGTATGGGCGGCGGCGTCGCCGCGCTTGGCGGCCGCCTCGGCGAGCTTCAGGGCGGTCAGGTACTGGCCCTGGTCGAAGGCCATGTAGGCGCCGTCGTCACCCGTGCCCGGGTTGCCGGCTGGCGGGGCCGCGGCGGAGCCGCCGGACGTCGAGGGGCCGAGCGTGCCTTTGAGCGATTTGGCGGTCTCGGGCGTGGCGGGAATCTCGGTCGCCTTGCGCTTCTTCGCGGTATCCTTGTTCGCGGGCTTCGGGGTCGCCGTCGACGTGGACCACGAGTTGGTCTGCGCCGCGGCGGGACCAGCGAGCAAGAGCGCAGCCGAGAGCGCGACGGGCAGGCGGAGGGTCATCCGGAGGCCCTCCCAGCGGTACGGCGCGAAGGCAAGGCAGCGGCGATGGCGGTGACGAGAGATGCCGCCGCGGCGGGCTCGGAGGCTGCGGGGAGGCTGACGGCAATGAAATCGGCGCCTTCGGATGCGAGAGTGGCAGCGGCTTCCGGATCCTCGATCCCGAAGGCGACGCAGGGCACCTCGAACAGCTCGCTCCACCAGGCGATCAGGTCCGCATGAAGCGTGGCGCGCTCGCCGTCGTCCTGCGCATCCGGGGGAGGGGCGAAGGCGATGTAGTCGGCGCCGGCCTCGCCGAGGACCATGGCATCATGGCGTGAGCCTCCAGCCTCGATGCCGACGATGGACTCACCGCCGAGAGCGGCTCGGGCGGCGGTGTAGCGCTGGGCCAGATCGGGCGTCCATGACAGGTGGATGCCGTCGGCGCCAACAGTCCGGGCGAGACGGGCATCGTCCGCGACCAGAGCGGCGGCGCCGCGGGACTGAGCGAGCGCGACCAGCGGGGCGAGCGTCGCGGCATCCGCGGCGGGCAGCAGAACGGTCGCGACGGGGGCGGCGTCGAGCGCGGCGGCAAGCGCGGTGGAGGCGGCCGGTGTAGCGCCAGCGGCAATAAGATACAGCCCTGCTTGGCTCTCGGTAAAAGACATCGGCCCCCGCTTGCTCTAGCGCACGTCCGCTGCAGATGAGCCGCTCACGTGCCCTAGAATTCTGTCTTAGAGCGGTTTTTCACGGCGAACCGCTTCACACTTCGCCTAAACCGCTCCAGGTCGTGCCTATTGGACGTGATTGGGGCGGAAAAGCGGCCTTCGTCGCCCTATGTGACGTGTCGGGGCAGGTCGCAACGGCGTGGAGGTGAGAGACATGGCTAGGCGATCAGGCATCAAGGCCTTGCTGGTGTTGGCCGGCTTCGTGATGGCCGCCGGGCCTGCGTGGGCGCAGGGCGAGGAGCATCTGGGCGTCGAGCGGCTGTTGAAGGACGGCTGGGAGATCGCCGGCTACACGGGCACCTTCGACAACCGCTCGTCGCTGCTACTGTTCAAGCACCGGGACGCCAAGTACCTGGTGCAGTGCTCGATCCTGCACGATGTGACGCGCGGGCCGCGGCGCACGATCACCAATTGCTACGAAGTCCGCTGAGGCGGCTCCTGCTCCGTCAAGCCGCCTTCTCGAGCGCGGGCTTCCATTTGCCTTCCGAGGCGAGGCCGTTCATGCGGGCGCGGTGGGCGAAGGCGCGTTGCGCGGCGGCGACATTTCCAGGCTTGCCGCGCCAAGCGTCGAGGGCGGCGGCCTGGAGTGCGCGGCCGTAGGAGAAGGTGATCCGCCAGGGATAGGGGCCGAGCGCGTTGATCAGCGACAGATGCTCGGTGGCGGCCTCGTCGCTCTGGCCTCCGGACAGAAAGGCGATGCCGGGCACGGCAGCAGGCACGCAGCGGCGCAGGCAGGCGGCCGTTTTCTCGGCCACCTCCTGCGGCGAGGCCTGCCTCGGGCTCTTCTGGCCGGGCACGATCATGTTCGGCTTCAGCACCATGCCTTCGAGGCTGACATTGGCGTAGTGCAGCTGATGGAAGACCTCCTTCAGCGTCCACTCGGTGACGGCGAGGCAGCGGTCGATGTCATGGGCTGAATGCTCGCCGTCCATCAGCACCTCGGGCTCGACGATGGGGACGATGCCGGCCTCCTGGGCCAGGGCGGCATAGCGGGCGAGTGCCTGGGCGTTGGCGTTGATGCAGTTATAGGTCGGGCAATGCTCGGCGATGGTGATGACGGCGCGCCACTTGGCGAAACGGGCGCCCAGGGCGTGGTACTCGGCGAAGCGCTCGCGGAGGCCGTCGAGGCCCTCGGTGACCTTTTCGATCTTCGAGGTGGGGCCCGGGAGCGGCTTAGCGCCCGCGTCGACCTTGATGCCGGGGATGGCGCCGGATGCCTTGATGAGATCGACGAGCGGGGTGCCGTCGGCGGCCTTCTGGCGGATGGTCTCGTCATAGAGAATGACGCCGGAAACGTGCTTCATGCCGTCCGAGCGGAAGAGCAGCTCGCGGTAGTCGCGGCGGGTGTCCGCGGTCGAGGTGACCGAGATCTTGTCGAAGCGCTTCTTGATGGTGCCAGAGCTCTCGTCGGCGGCAAGAATGCCCTTGCCCGGCGTCACCATGGCGCGGGCGATGTCCTGCAATGTCTCGGTCATGCGCGTTTCCTCCCATGCTTTTCTGCGAAGTATGGAGAAAGCACGCTAGATCAAGATCGGGCTGGCCGGATTAATCTGGCGCATGCGGGGGCTGGGAACCGGGTCGGCCTGGAACAGCGATGAGGCCCGGTCTCGACTACTCGAGATGCCGTCGCGGATCCTGGGCCGTATGGCGAACTCTCAGGATGTGAATGTCCTGTGCGCTTTCATCGACTGAATAGAACACCAGGTACGGGTACTTGCCGACTGCCAGAACACGGACGCCGGGAAGATCAGTCGGGCGAGCCGAATAGGGCAGCCGAGCCAGCCTGTCGATGGAGCGCAGAATGCGTGCCCTGACGCGGGCTGCAGCCGAAGCATCAGCTCGCGCGATGTACGCTCGCGAATTCACCGCGTCGAGCCTCGGCCAAGGCCTCCTCCAGGTCGGCGCGCTCCTCGGAGGTGAGGTGGTACGGAGAGGTTGCGAGCGCACCCATTCGCTCGAGCACGTCGGCGGCTGCCTCCTGCCGTTCGCGGGGCCAGCTCTCGAGCGTCTCGATGATGCGATCGAGGCGGGGTGACAGCTGGTTCAAAATCACGGCTCCTTGTGTGTGCAATCCATACTACACCATCGGACCCTATGCTTCAAACAAAGGGGGCACGCCGCGGCAAGCGGCGTGCCCCTCTCAACCGGCGCTCGATGAAACAGGTCAGGCGATCTTCGGGTCGAGCTCGCCCTTGGCGTAGCGCTTGGCCATCTCGGCGGTGGTCAGCACGCGCTTGATCTTCGAGGCCTTGCCGGATGTCTCGAACTCCTCGAAGCGCTGCCTGCAGAGCTTGGCCATGGCTTCCATGGCGGGCTTCAGGTACTTGCGCGGGTCGAACTCGGCCGGGCTCTCGGCGAGGACGCGGCGGATCTGGCCGGTCATGGCCATGCGGTTGTCGGTGTCGATGTTGATCTTGCGGACGCCGTTCTTGATGCCGCGCTGGATCTCCTCGACCGGCACGCCGTAGGTCTGGGGCATCTTGCCGCCGAACTTGTTGATGATGTCCTGGAGGTCCTGCGGCACCGAGGACGATCCATGCATGACGAGGTGCGTGCTCGGCAGCTTGCGGTGGATCTCCTCGATGACGTTCATGGCGAGGACCTTGCCGTCGGGCTTGCGCGAGAACTTGTAGGCGCCGTGGCTGGTGCCCATGGCGATCGCCAGGGCGTCGACCTTGGTCTCCTTCACGAACTTGACCGCCTCGTCGGGGTTGGTCAGCAGCTGGTCGTGGGAAAGCTTGCCCTCGGCGCCGTGACCGTCCTCCTTCTCGCCCATGCCGGTCTCGAGCGAGCCGAGAACACCGAGCTCGCCCTCGACCGAGATGCCGCCGAGGTGGGCCATGTCGGTGACGGTCTTGGTGACGCCGAGGTTATAGGCCCAGTCGCCGGGCGTCTTGCCGTCGGCCTTCAGCGAGCCGTCCATCATCACAGAGGTGAAGCCGGCCTGGATGGCCGTCATGCATGTGGCGGGCTCGTTGCCGTGGTCGAGGTGCACGCAGACGGGGATCGCCGGGTAGATCTCGGTCACCGCGTCCATCATGTGCTTCAACATGATGTCATTGGCGTAGGAGCGGGCGCCGCGGGAGGCCTGAATGATGACCGGAGCGTCGAGTGCGCTGGCCGCCTCCATGATGGCAAGGGCCTGCTCCATGTTGTTGATATTGAAGGCAGGTACGCCATAGGAATGCTCGGCGGCGTGGTCGAGGAGCTGGCGCAGGGTGATGCGGGCCATGGCGGCGGTTCTCCTTATCGAGGCATCGTGGAACTGGCGGGAAGGCCTTAGCGCGGATGCGGGGCGAATGCCATGGGGCGCGATTGCGACGAAGGCCGGACATGCTCTCGTATACCTATTTCAATCGGCAGACTTTAACCGTGATCGTTGACAAAAGGGAAATGTGTATAGCCGCAAGCTGCGTGGACGGACGTTGCAATGGACATGTGCCATGCGAGCGAGCGCTGGAACCGGCGCGACAAGACTTCGGATCGAGTGGGTTGCCTCACGGCTGGCGGTGATCGGTAGCGGCCTCTATCTCTCGATGGCCGTCGCGCTCTATGCGCTCCAGACGCCGATGATCTACCTGAATGGAGCGCCGCACAGACACCCGGACGAGGTGGGGCTGCCGCAAGTCCGCGAGGAGACGATCCGGACCAGTGACGGGGAAAGCCTCGTCGCATGGTGGTCACCGCCGAAGGACCGCCGGCTGGTGGTCCTCGATCTGCAGGGCCAGGGTGGGGGGCCGTCCTGGCGCGCCGACCGCATCCGCCATTTCATCGACGCCGGCTACGGCATCCTGACTGTCGCCTACCGCGGGTTCGCCGGCTCCACGGGCGAGCCGAGCGAGCATGGGCTCACCACCGATGCGCTCGCCGCCTACCGGTGGCTCCTGGACAAGGGGTATGCCGGAGCCCGCATCGTCGTATTCGGGGAGAGCCTCGGCTCGGGTGTGGCGGTGCAGCTCGCAGCGAGGGTCGAGGCGGCCGCGGTGGTGCTCGACAGCCCCTTCACGTCGCTCGTCGAGGTGGCGCAGGCGCGATTCCCGTTATTCCCGGCGCGATGGATCATGCGCGACCGGTTCGACTCGCTCGCGCGGATCGGCGAGCTCAAGGCGCCGCTGCTCGTCGTGCACGGCGATCGCGACGCTGCGGTGCCGTACGCGCTCGGCAAGCGGCTCTACGAGGCCGCCGGCGGAAACAAGCGCATGGTCACGCTGGCCGGCGGCGGGCATACAGCGCCGTTCGACGAGGGGCCGTGGGCGGCGATCTCGGCCTTCCTCGACGAGGTCGCCAGCGGCGCCGCGCAGCGCTCATGAGCGGCGGCGGGCCTCGTGCTCGCTGTCGCTGATCGGCGCGCCGACACCGCCGCTCGAGCCGTAGTGGTAGGACGCATAGCGGATCACGAGCACGGCGAGGGCGAGCAGCAGGATGCCTGCGGAGAGGATCAAGACGGCGATGTCGGGCTTGTGGTCGTGAGTGTTGACGACGGCGATCAGATGCCGAGTCAGGGCCGTGATGGCGACGTAGACGACGAAGCGCAGCGGCATCGACCGCGTCTTGAAGTAGATGCCGACCATCGAGCCGATCTCGAGGTAGATGAAGAGCAGCAGCAGATCCTCGACCGAGGCGTGGCCCTTCGCCATCATGGCTATGAAGGCATGGATGGCCGCCCAGATGGTGGCGGCTCCGATGGCGAACAGGCCGACGAAATGAAAAACGTCGGACATGACGCTGCCGATGGGATCGACGTGGCGGCGCAATCGCTCGGCCGGGGAAGCCGGATCGGAGGCCGGTTGAATCATGGGGCGTCTCCCAGGCATCGGTGCGGACCCAATTCGCTTAACAGGGTTCGGATGATGTTGCCATGTGGTCTACGCTGGTGAGGCCCGCAAGGATCTCCGGCGTTTTCTGACGGTGGTCAGAGCCAAGGCGCGGTGAGGCGGAAAGGTGCCCCTTGCCTCGCTGATGCCCGGTGACCATGATTTGCCGACCGGGCCGCCGCAGCCTACCCGTGCGGGGCGAGGAAAGCCGGAGCCGATGCCGCGATGACGAGCCCGTATTCGACTCATGAGGTCGCCAATCAGTCGCCGCCGTTCGAGGACGTGAACCTGTTCACCTCAGACCGGGCGCTGCAGGAGGCAGTTTCGCGCGAGGGCGGCGGGCATGCGGTCAAGCAGCTCAACGCCTTCGGGCTGACCTGCGGCAGCGCGGAGGCTTTCGAGCAGGGGCGGCTCGCCAACGAGAACCCGCCCAAGCTCAGGACGCACGATCAGAAAGGCCACCGGCTCGACGTGGTCGAGTATCACCCCGCCTACCATGCGTGCATGGAGACCAGCTTCGCGCAGGGCCTGCACTCGGGCGTGTGGGCGCACCTGGCCACACCGGGCGAGGCGCAGCGGCCAGGCGCCAACGTGGTCCGCGCGGCCGGATTCTACATGGCGGCGCAGATGGAGGCCGGGCACTGCTGCCCGGTAACGATGACGAACGCGGCCGTGCCCAGCCTGATGATGGCGCCGGCGCTGGCCTCGGAGTGGCTGCCGAGGATCCTGTCGCGCAGCTACGATCTGCGCTTCGCGCCGGCCGAGAGCAAGGCCTCGGCGGTGATCGGCATGGGCATGACCGAGAAGCAGGGCGGCACCGACGTGCGCGCCAACACGACGGTCGCCGAGCCGGTCAACGGCGGCGGCGTGGGCGGCGAGTATGTGCTGACCGGGCACAAGTGGTTCCTGTCGGCGCCGATGTCGGACGCCTTCCTGGTGCTGGCCCAGGTGCCGTCAGCCTCGGGCGGCGGCGGCCTGACGTGCTTCCTGCTGCCGCGCTTCCTGCCCGACGGGAGCGTCAACGCGATCCGGCTGCAGAGGCTGAAGGACAAGCTGGGCAACCGGTCGAACGCCTCGGCCGAGGTGGAATTCGTGCGGGCGCACGCGTGGGCGGTCAGCGAGGAGGGGCGCGGAATCGCCGCCATCATGGAGATGGTGACGTTCACGCGGCTCGACTGCGCGGTGGCGTCGGCGGGGCTGATGCGCCTCGCCCTCGCCAACGCAATCCACCATGCCGAGCATCGCAGCGTGTTCCAGAAGCGGCTCATCGACCAGCCGCTGATGGGGCAGGTGCTGGCGGACCTGGCGCTCGACGTCGAAGGCGCCGTGGCGCTGAGCTTCCGGCTGGCACGCGCGTTCGACCGGTCGCAAGATCCGCGAGCGGCGGCGTGGGCCCGGCTGATGACGCCGGTGACGAAATACTATGTGTGCAAGACCGCGGCGGCGTTCTCGGCCGAGGCCATGGAGTGCCTGGGCGGCAACGGCTATGTCGAGGACGGGATGATGGCGCGGATCTACCGGGAGATCCCCGTCAACGCGATCTGGGAGGGCTCGGGCAACGTCATGGCGCTCGACGTGCTGCGCGTCCTTCAGCGCGAGCCGGACGTGGCGGCGATGGTGATCGACGAGCTGGAGCAGTCGGCGCGTGGCGACCGGCATCTCGGAGTGGCGCACGCCAAGCTGGACGCTATCCTTCGCGAGCCCCGGCACCTTGACACGCGAGCGCGCGCCCTGGTCGAGCAGCTGGCGATCCTGGCGGCCGGCGTGGTGTTGCGGGCGCACGGGCCATCATTCGTGGCCGACGCCTTCGCGGCGACGCGCGCGGGCGGCCTCAGCGGGCGAACCTATGGTCAGGGTCTGGACTGGGCGGACACGGGGGCGATCCTCGCTCGCGCCTCGCCCAGTCTCGACCGGGCGTGACGCGAGCGAGGACCTGCCACTCGCCCGGGGGGCGCGCGAGCGGCGTTACTTGGGACCGTCGGCGAGACGCTTGGCGCCCTCGCCGCCGATCATCTGGACGATCTTGCTCAACGCCTCGAGGAATACCTCGCGCTCGCGCTGCGGGATCGCCGAGAGCAGACGCTCGTCAGTGGAACGGGCGACAGGCTCGGCCTTACGCAGCGCGGCCTGGCCCTTCTCCGTCAGGCGCACCGCATACATCCGCGCATCGCGGCGTGTACGCTTGCGGTGGAGCAAGCCCTTCTCGACGAGCCGCCGCACGATGTCGGCAAGCGTCGAACGGTCGATGCCGGTCTTCTCGACCAGCGTCGTCTGGCTCGGCTCCTCGTTCATGTCCACCGCCCTGAGGACGGCGTACTGCCGAGGCGTGAGGTCGCTGTCACCGATGCTGACAGCGAACAACTCGTCCGCGCACTGCCCGGCTCGATGAAGCAGGTGCAGCGCCGATGCCGTGACGGCCATTTCATCTTCCTTGTTCATTCGCGTTCCTCGGTTGTGATCCTTCTATCCGAGCCTCCCCTTTCCACTCCCCTGCGACTTCCAGGCCTGATTAACCCGGCCCCCGTCGCGGAGGTGCAGCTCTCGTCCGTCATTGGCCAAGCCGCGAAGTGGCGGCGCGGCCGTGCTCTCGCCTTCTCGTCGCGAAACAATCTAGCGAATGCATCATTGCGAAAACGGGGCACCAACCGCCACAGCGGCGCCAACGAAGCATCTGACCACCCGGCACGAAAACGAACCTGCCGCGATGTTAGTTCCGTCAAAGGGCGATTTTTAGCCGCCTCCGTTCCATGCGGACACGCACGGATATGCTTCGAATACACCTAAATAGAATAGGCAACACGGATAGTCCTTTCAAGCCAGCAACCAGCCTAGGCCACCCGGCTAGGTGCCGGACCGTTTCAATCCGACAGGCGTTTCGGTGAGCTCCGAGCCGACGCGAAGACAAAGGCCGAAGGGTCAGAGTCCTGCAACGGATTTTCCGTGCATCACCTTCGCGCCCGCTGGCGCGTCCGCTGGGACGGCACGGCTGGCATGCGCGCAAGTCTGATCTGGATTGATCGATTTCGATGACAGAATGTTGACGCCCAGGGCACTTTCGGCCACGAGTTCCCATGTAGGGAGGAGGCTGCGGGCTCGGCCGGGTGGCCGTGGCCCGTCGGTCGAGGAAAATCACGCAGCTGACCGTCCCCAAGCTCCAGCGCATGCCGCCACAGAACGTTCGCTCAGGATACGCCCGCAGATGTCAACGCTTCTCGTCACGCATCCCTGCTTCGTCAACCATCTGACCGGTCCGGGACATCCCGAGCGGCCCGACCGGATGCGGGCCATCGACCGGGTGCTCAGCCACGATTTGTTCAAGGCGCTGGTACGGGAGGAGGCGCCGCTTCGGGACGACGTCGAGGACGCGATCCTGCTGGCGCATCCGGCGCACTACCTCGAGGCAGTGAAGCAGGCGCGGCCGGGCGAGGGCCACGATCCGGTGCACCTCGATCCGGACACGGTGATGTCGCCGGGCAGCTGGGAGGCGGCGCTGAGGGCTGTCGGCGCCGGGCTGATGGCGGTCGACAAGGTGATGACGGGCGAGGCCTCGAACGCCTTCTGCCAGGTGCGCCCGTGTGGGCACCACGCGGAGTCGCAGCGGGCGATGGGCTTCTGCTTCTTCGCCAACGTGGCCATCGCCGGCATGTACGCGCGTAAGAAGCATGGGGCGGAGCGGATCGCGGTGGTCGACTTCGACGTCCACCACGGTAACGGCACGCAAGACATCTTCTGGGCGGACAAGGATCTGTTCTTCGCCTCGACGCACCAGATGCCGCTCTATCCGGGCACGGGCGCGCTGGGCGAGACGGGAGCGGCGCAGAACGTCTGGAACGCGCCGCTGCGTCCGGGCGACGGCGGCGAGAAGTTCCGTGAGGCAGTGAGCGAGCGCATCATTCCGGCGCTGAGGAATTTCTCGCCGGACATCATCCTGATCTCGGCGGGCTTCGACGCGCACGAGAACGACCCCCTGGCCAACCTGCGCCTCGTCGAGGCGGACTACATGTGGGTCACCGACCAGCTCGCCGAGGTAGCGCACCAGCACTGCAAGGGGCGCATGGTGTCGATGCTCGAGGGTGGCTACGACCTGACCGCGCTGGCGAAGTCGGTGGCGGTGCACGTGCGGACGCTGATGGACGTGGGGCAGTAGGGGAGTAGCGGATCGCGGCTCGCCGAAGATCACGTTGGCGACCTTGCGCGTAAATCGCGCATTTCTGACGTGAAAGTGGCTGATCAAGCACTGACCTTGATGCATTTTCCTCCTGGCCGAGCCTTCCGCCACCACGGACGCCGGGCTCGAGCCCGAGCCTCATTAGGCCGCGGAGCGAGGCCACTGTAGGCACGCGACAAAACCGCGGGGATAACACCCCTTGCGGAATCAAATTCAGCCACGAAGCGTTGTCAGAACCGGACAGTGACGCGCAGGGGAGACGACGCATGACAAGCAAGCTGACAAGGATCGTGCCCACGGCCGTGATGGCGCTGGTCGCGGCACTCATGACGGTGGTGGCGGTGTCGCCGGGAGAGGCGAAATCGGCGCGGGCGATCGACGCGGACGTGCGGGCGACGCTGGAAGATTCGTTCTACGCGATCCACGGGGCGCGGGAGGCGGCGAGCAAGGCGGCCGGAATCCTGGTGTTCCCGACCATCGTCAAGGGCGGCTTCGGGGTCGGGGCCGAATACGGTGAGGGCGCGCTGCTCGTCGGCGGACGGACGGCCGGATACTACAACTCGGTGTCGGCCTCGATCGGGTTCCAGCTCGGGCTGCAGAAGCGGTCGGTCATCATCATGTTCATGACGCAGTCGGCGCTGGACCAGTTCCGGCGCACGAAGGGATGGAAGATCGGCGCCGACGCCTCGGTGGCGGTGATCACCGTCGGCGTGGGCGGGGCCATCGACACGAACAAGCTGACGAGCCCGGTGGTCGGCTTCGTCATCGACCCCAAGGGGCTGATGTACAATCTGACGCTCGAGGGGTCGAAGATCTCGCGGATCTCGCGGTGAGGGAGCGGTGAGCAGGGAGTAGGGAGTAGGGAGTAGGGGGTAGGCAGGGGCTCCGCTACTCGGAGGGTTGGGGTGTGTCGCCGGCGGCCTTGGCGCGGCGGATGGTTTCCGCCATGACGTCGGCGAGCGTCGGACGGGTCTCCTCATAGAGCACGCCCAGCGGCGGGTGATCGGTTTTCATCGCCTCGGCCATCGCTGCCGCGAGGCTGGTGCGATCATGGCTCTCGGGAAGGTCGCGGACCTGCATGCTCAGGTTCGAGTAGGTGCGCGTCGTCTTGTCGAACGTCACACAGGGCGAGAGGATGTGCACGTAGGAGAAGCCGCGGTGGGCCATCGCCTGGGCGATCATGTCGGTGAGGTGATGCGGGTTGCCGGCGTAGGCCTGAGCGACGAAGCTGGCGCCGTAGGACAGCAGCATCAGTAGCGGATTGAGCGGGCGGTCGCCGTTCTCGTAAGGGCTGGTCGAGGTCTTGAAGCCGAGCACGGACGTAGGCGACGTCTGCCCCTTGGTCAGGCCGTAGATACCGTTGTCGAAGACGATGTAGGTGATGTCGACGTTGCGACGCGCGGCGTGCGGGATGTGGCCGCCTCCGATCGCGAATGCGTCGCCATCGCCGCCGACGGCCACGACGGTCAGCGCGTCGTTGGCCTGCTTGACGCCGGTGGCGACGGGCAGCGTGCGGCCGTGGAGCGTGTGGAAACCGTAGGTGTTGACGAAGAACGGGAAGCGCGAGGCGCAGCCGATGCCGGAGACGACGACGACGTTCTCGGGCTCGAGGCCGTGCCGGCGGAGCGCGACGGTGAAGCCCTCGGCGACGGAGAAGTAGCCGCAGCCGGGGCACCAGGTGGGCAGCGCCTTGGAGCGGTAGTCCTGATGGCCGTCGGCGCGGATCTCGACGAGCTTCTCCTCGAGATAGACCGGCTTCACTCGCTCGTTCATCGGGTCGTTTCCTCGTTTTTTCCTCTCCCTCTCCCCGTCCTTACGGGGAGAGGGCTGGGGTGAGGGGCGGCTGCTGACCGCGGTGTTCGCGGCCGCCCCTCACCCCGACCCTCTCCCCATGCGAGTGCAGGGCATGGGGAGAGGGAGATGCGTTGCTACTCCGCAGCCATCGGCTTCTTGTCCTCGGGCTGCGGCGCGTTCTGGCGGATGGCGTCCATGATCTCGGAGACCTCGAACGGCGAGCCGGTGGCGCGCGTCAGGCGGATGGCGGGGCGGGCGATGGCGCCGCAGACGAGGCTGGCGAACTGGCCCTCGTAGTTGAGCTCGGGGATGATGACGACGGCGCAGTCGTCGAAGAAGGCGCTGATGGCATCGGCGGGTAGCGGCGACAGCATGACGACCTTCATCGCGGCGCAGGAGATGCCCTCGTCCTGGGCCTGATACATGGCCTCCAGGATCTCGCCGAAAGTGGAGCCCCAGCCGAGAAGACCGACCTTGACCTTGCCGGGATCGCCGAAGCGCTTCCAGACGGTGAAGTCCGGGTGCCTCAGCGCGGCCTCGAGCTTCTTGTGGCGCTTCTCGCTCATGGCGACGTGCATGGCGGGCGCATCGGCGGGACGGCCGAGCTCGTTGTGCTCGAGGCCGGTGATGGTGTGGACGCCGCCCTTCTGGCCGGGAATGGCGCGCGGGCTGATGCCACCCGGTGCGAGCGCAAAGCGCTTGAAGGCCGCCTTGGCATCGACGGCCGGAGCCTGCTTGGGGCGGAACGGATTGGTGTGCGGTGGTACCACGGTCTCGTAGCGGTTGGAGAGGTAGAGATCGAGGAGCACGATGACCGGCGTCTGGTAGTCCTCGGCCATCTCGAAGGCCTTGCCGGCGCAGCGGTAGCAGCCCTCGACGTTGGTCGGCGCCAGGACGATGCGCTGGGCGTCGCCGGAGCCGCCGTAGACGGCCATGTTGAGATCGGACTGCTCGGTTTTGGTGGGGAGGCCCGTCGACGGTCCACCGCGCTGGCTGACGATGACGACCGAGGGCACCTCGGCCATGACGCCGAGGCCCAGCATCTCGGCCATCAGGGCGAGGCCGGGGCCGGAAGTGGCGGTGGCGGCGCGGGCGCCGGCATACCCGGCGCCGATGGTGGCGGCGATAGCGGAGATCTCGTCCTCGGTCTGAAGCATCTTGCCGCCGCGCTTGGGCATCTCGGAGGCGAGGCGCTCCATGATCGAGGTGGCGGGCGTGATCGGGTAGCCGAAGTAGGTGTCGATGCCGGCTTCGAGCAGGCCGCGCACGGTGGCGCCGTTGCCGGTCATCATGATGGCGCGGGCACCGTCCTCGCGATGCAACGGCGCGCCGATGGCGACATCGTCCAAGCGGAAGACCTTGCCGCCGACCTCGTAGCCGGCGTCGAAGGCCTTGATGCTGGCCTCGGTGACGGAGCGCGCCTTGGAGGCGAACTTGCCGGCGATGGTCTGGTGGAAGGCGGCGGGGGCGAGACCCAAGAGCCCGGCGAGGTAGCCGACGGCGGCGATGTTGCGGGCGCGGGCGTCACCGGTCGAACGCTCGGAGATCTGGCGAAAGGCGACGCCGTAGGGGATCTGCGCCGGGCGCACGTGGGCGCTCATGTGGCCGCCCTCGGGCACCTTGGCGATGGGCGCGTCGTCGTAGATGACGGCGCCGTAGTCGCGAACCTCGCCGGCATGGGCGATGGCGTGGCTGTCGTTCAGGGAGAGCAGGACGTCCGACTTGTGCTTGAGGGAATAGGCCTGCTCGGAGGAGAAGCGGACGCGGGCGATGCACTTGCCGAAGCCGCGGATCTCGGCCGGATAGACGTCGAAGGCGATAACCTTGTAGCCCATCAGCGCCATGGTGCGCTTCAAGATATCGCCGGCCGCGATGGTGCCGTCGCCGGCCGAGCCGCAGATGGCGATCTGTACGTCGGTGTCGTGCATCTCAGTGCTCCCAGAACGAGGAGACGAGGCGGCCGCTCTCGAAGGAGACGCCGCGATCCTCACCGGCGACGAAGGCCTCTTGGCCGCCGGTCATGTTGCGGGCGGCGAGCTCGCCCATGACACGGACGTTCTTCCAGCCGTGATAGAATTGATAATCCTTGTCGGTGTCGGACCAGATCTGGCAGACGTCGCCGGCGGCCCAGATCGCCTCGTGCGTGGTGCGCAGCTCCGGGTTGACGAGCAGGCCGCGCTCGATATCGACGCCGGCGCCGAGCATGAACTCCACGATGGGCGCCAGCCCGCAGAAGGCGAGCACGGCCTGGCACTGGCGCGTCGTGCCGTCGTCGAAGGTGACCTGGCGGGCGACGCCGCGGCCGCCGCGCACCTCCTCGATGCCGGTGATCGAGGGGCCGGAGACGATCTCCATGCCGAGGCCGGCCAAGCCCTCGAGAAGGCGGTCGCGCTCGGCGGCGGAGAGGCGGTGGGGCCAGAAGGTGTACTCGTTGACGACGAGGACGACCTTGCGGCCGGTGTCGAGCAGGGTGAGCGCGAGGTCGAGGCCCATCATGTCGCCGCCGAGCATGAGCGCGGTGGCGCCGGGCGGCAGCGCGCGGCAGGTGGCTGTGGCGCTCTCGAAGGAGCCGAAGCCGCTGATCAAGGGGCGGAACTGGCTCATTGCCTCGGGCAGGTAGCCGGAGCCGCCGGAGGTGACGAGCAGCTTGTCGAACGCGACCGTCTCGTTGTGGGCAAAGGAGATGGTCCGTGCCTGGCCGTCGACGTTGACGACGCGGGTATTGCGGCGGAGCGTGATCGACAGCTCATCGTAGATCTGCGGCGGCACGGCGAGCAGGTTGCGCCAGTCGGTGACGCCGCGGAAGAGCCGCGGCAGGTCATAGCGGTTGTAGAACGGCAGGCTCGACATGGTGACGATGGTGATGCGGGCGCTGGGGTCGCGCTCGCGGATGGTCACGGCGGCGGCGTGGCCGGCGCTGCCCGAGCCGATGATGACGTGGTGGAGAGATGTTCCGTTCGTCATGGCTCAAACGTCCCTCGTCACAAGCTCTTTGCGCTTGATGGAGATGCACTTCGTCGGGCAGACGCGGTAGCAGGCGCCGCAGCGTATGCACTCGTTGTTATCGATCCAGATGGCGCCGACCTTGTTCCACTCGCCGGTCTCCTTGAGCGAGCCGTAGCTGCCGTCGGCCTTGATGTCGACGCCCTCGACCAGCTTGATGCAGGCCTTCGGCGCGGCCTCGATGCAGGCCCGGCAGAAGATGCAGTTGTCGACGTCGATCTCGTAGGAGAGGTTGCAGAGATAGCAGCGCTTGGCCTCCTCGTGGGCCTTGCCCTCGACGTAGCCGGTCTCGACCTCGCACCTCATCGAGCCACAGCGCCTCTGCACGTCCTCGGTCGGCATGTGCTGGTGCGGGATGAAGTCGAAGGCGCGCTCGCGCAGGGGGCCCTCGACGGGCTCGATGCGCACCATCTGGCGGCGGCGCTCGCGGCCCATGAGCCAGGCATCGATGCCGAGGGCGACCTGGCGGGCGTGGCCGATGGCCTCGATCACGGTGGAGGCGCCCTTGACGTAATCGCCGGCGGCGAAGACGCCCTCGATGGAGGTCATGCCGCGGGCGTCGACCGAGGCGTTGCTCCACTTGTCGAGGGTCACCTCGGCGTCGAGGAAGTCGTGGACGGTCTGCTGGCCGATGGCGACGAGAAGGGTATCGCAGTCGATGTTGAACTCGCTGCCGGCGATCGGAACGGCGAGACGGCGGCCGTTGTCGCGCCAGCCGCCGAGGCGGTTGCGCACGAACTCGATGGATGCGAGGGCGCCGTCACCGCCGGCCTTCAAGGCGACGGGCGTGCGCAGGCCGAGCATGCGGATGTCCTCGCGCTTGGCCTCGAACAGCTCCTCGCGCGTGACGGGGATGTACTCCTCGGTGGTGCGGATGTGGATGGCGACCTCGGAGGCGCCGAGGCGGCGGGCGACGCGGGCGCAGTCGAGGGCGGTGAACCCCGCGCCGACGACGGCGACGCGCTTGCCGACGGTCTTGGGCACGCCGCGGTGGAGGTCGAGGAGGAAGTCGAAGCCATACTCGACGTTGCCGGTCCTGCGGGCGGCCTCGCCCTTGCGGTCGTCACGCAGCGGCAGGTCGATGGCGGCGGCGCAGCCGGTCGACAGGAGGACGGCGTCGTAGTCCTCGCGCAGCTTCGCGAGAGGGACCTGCCCCGGCTGGTTGCCGACGGTGACGCCGGTCTTGATCTCGACGCCCAGGCGCAGCGCATTGTGCAGCTCGAGGGTGAGGATGTCGCGCGGCAGGCGGAACTCCGGGATGCCGTAGCGGAGCATGCCGCCGACCTCGGCCTCGCGCTCGAGGATGGTGACGTCGTGGCCGAGCAGGGAGAGATCGTGGGCGGCGGCGACCCCCGCGGGTCCGGCGCCGACGATGGCGACGCGCTTGCCGGAGGGGGCGTAGAGGCTCTCGTGGATGCGGTGGCCGGCGTTCTTCAGGTCGGCGGCGGAGCGCTTCAGGTTACAGATGCCGACGGAGGTGCCGTTGCCGGGCCAGCCGTGGCGGCACTTGGATTCGCACGGACGGGAGCAGATGCGGCCGAGCACGCCGGGGAGGACGTTGGCGTTGCGGTTGATCTCGTAGGAGCGGCTGTAGTCGCCCTCCATGATGGCCCAGATGTAGCCGGGGATGTTGGTCGAGGCCGGACAGGCTGTCTGGCAGGGAATGTTCTGCCGGACCCAGCCGATGTCGCGCGGGTCGCTCGAATAGTAGACCTCGGGCTGGCTGTCGCGCCGGGCCGGGGCGGGCGTCGCCTGGCGGGCGGTGGCGCGATCGGGCAGTCTTCGATCGGTCATGGACAGCGTTCCCCTAGTGTTCCGTCTCAGACATTTGCTTCCCTACGCGGCTAGGTTCCGAGCAAATGTCTGAGACATAAGGAACACTAGCAACACATTGATCCTAGTGTTGCTTCTATCACTGACGCTTGGCAGACCACTTTGCAGCAACCGGGGACCAAGCGTCAGTGACGCAACACTAGAAGCGTGCCGCAAGCCTCTCGGGTGAGCAGGGAACGAGGCTGCCCAGGGTGCAAAGGAGGGCGGCCGGGCTCGCGTCAGCACCGGGTGGAGGCTCGAACGGCCGGCGCACATTCGAGGGCGGGCTGACGGTGTGCCTTGATCGCGGTCATTCGCGCAGCCCGTAGCGCGCTGCCCCCGCCTAAAGTCGGACGAAGTCAGTAGTCACTTAGCGCTGCGGTGCTTCAAGAGGAACACGGCCTTCTCGCCGACGAGGTTGCCGAAAGACAGCGAGTTGTGGATCTGCAGGCGGCGGCCCTTGGTGTTGAAGGCGACGGCCTGCTCGACCTCGGCGTCGGCCAGGGCCACGAGGTCGACGAAGTCCTTGATGGTGCAGAGGTGGGCGTCCGGGCTCGCGTACCACGGCTCGGGGAGGTTGTGAGTCATCGGCATGCGGCCGGTGAACAGGAGCTGGGCGCGGATGCGCCAGTGGCCGAAGTTCGGGAACGAGACGATGGCGCGGCGGCCGATGCGCAGCAGGTTCTCGAGCACGATGCGGGGGCGGTTCGTCGCCTGGATGGTCAGCGACAGGATGGCGTAGTCGAAGGCCTGGTCGGGGTAGTCGTCGAGGTCGCGGTCGGCGTCGCCCTGGATCACGGAAAGTCCGCGCTTGACGCAGGCGTTGACGCGCTCGCGCGACAGCTCGACGCCGCGGCCGTCGACGGCCTTGGTTTCGGTGAGGACCTGGAGGAGGGCGCCGTCGCCGCAGCCGACGTCGAGGACGCGCGAGCCGGGGGCGACCATCTCGGCGATGAGGAGGTGGTCGACGCGGGGCGTGGGTGCGGGAAGAAGAGCCTGATTCATTGCGCCGCTCCGGCGGGGGCGAGGCCGCGCTTCTGGGCGGCGGCGTCGATGAATCCGCGGACGGTGTCGTAGAACTCGGGCTCGTCGAGCAGGAAGGCGTCATGGCCCTTGTCGCTCTCGATCTCGACGAACGAGACGTTGGCGGCCACGGCGTTCAAGGCCTGGACGATCTCGCGGCTCTCGCGGGTGGGATAGAGCCAATCCGAGGTGAAGGAGACGACGCAGAAGCGAGTCTTGGTGCCCTTGAAGGCGTTGGCCAGGACGTCGCCATGCTCGGCGGCAAGGTCGAAATAGTCCATGGCGCGGGTGATGTAGAGATAGCTGTTGGCGTCGAAGCGGTCGACGAAGGTGGAGCCCTGGTAGCGCAGGTAGCTCTCGACCTGGAAGTCGGCGTCGAAGGAGAAGGTACGGCCCGAGCGGCTCTGCAGGTTGCGGCCGAACTTGCGCTGCAAGGCCTCCTCCGAGAGATAGGTGATGTGGGCGGCCATGCGCGCCACGGCGAGGCCGCGGCTCGGCACCTTGCCGTGATCGAAATAGCGGCCGTGCTCCCAGTCCGGATCGGCCATGACGGCTTGGCGACCGACCTCGTGGAAGGCGATGTTCTGGGCCGAGTGCCAGGCGGCGGTGGCGATGGGAACGGCGGTGAAGACGCGCTCCTTGTGGCGGGCGGCCCATTCGAGGACCTGCATGCCGCCCATGGAGCCGCCGACGACCGAGAACAGCTGGTCGATGCCGAGATGGTCGATGAGGCGGACCTGGGCATTGACCATGTCGCGGATGGTGATCACTGGAAAGTCGAGGCCGTAAGGCTTGCCCGTCGCCGGGTTGATTGAGGCCGGCCCCGTGGAGCCCATGCAGCCGCCCAGGATGTTGGGGCAGATGACGAAAAAGCGGTTCGTGTCGACGGGGCGGCCGGGGCCGACGAGGGTCTCCCACCAGCCGGGCTTGCCCGTCACGGGATGCACATTGGCAACGTGCTGGTCGCCGGTCAGCGCATGGCAGATGAGGACGGCGTTCGACTTGGCCGCGTTGAGCGTGCCGTAGGTGTTATAGGCGACCGAGAACGGGCCGAGCTCCTGCGCGCAGTCGAGGCGCAAGGGGGCGGAGGCCGGGAAGTGGACGACCTGGCTCGAGGGGGTATCGATCTCGCGGCTGCGCGCGGTGCAGGTGGTGTAGGGAGCCGGGGTGTCTCTGCCTCCCGTCCCGCCGCCGGCCTCGATGCCGCCGCCGTTGCCCAGACCTTCCGCCATACGCGCGCTCCTCGCCGTCCCGATCCGCTGCGGACCCGAAACAGGAAACCCGGCCATCGCTCGAGCAGGAGGTCGAAACCTGCCCAGCCCTGCGCCCGCCTCGAAGGCCGGCGGCATCCGATGGACCGGGTGCGCGCGGCCTGTTTAGCGAGTTGTTTTACGTGGCTGCAAGCCGGCCGGCCAAATCACCACGAGTTCCGAGGCTTGGATATCGGATGCGTGGCGGGAACGTCAAGATGCGGGAGCGGCGGAAGCGGAAGTTGCGACCTGGGGTGCGTTAGACCTCGAGAGGAACGCGGATGCTGGCGCTGGTGATGCTGCCATCGGCGCCGATGCGATGAAGGTGATAGACCGGGCGCAGGTCGGTCTTGGGGATGAGCTTCTCGCGGCGCAGGTCCGGCGCGATGGCCGGCATGGTTGTCAGCGGCGTGCGGCGGGCGCCCTCCGGGCCGTCCTTGCCGACGAGGCAGGAATTGCGCGCGCGGTGGACGTGGCCGGCTAGGATACCGACGACGCCGGGGGCGTTGGCCAGACGCTCGGCGAGAAGCCCGGCGCGCTCGTGGTCACGCCACTGCAGCGGCTGGCCGGGCACGTCGTGGAGGGCCACGGGGGGATGATGCAGCATGACCAGCGTCGGGCGGCCTTCGCCCGCCTCGAGCAGGTCCGCACACTCGCGGTCGCGCTCGTCGCAGTAGTGGCCGATGCCGCTCTCCTCGTCGAAGGTGTCGAGCGCGACGATGCGCAGGCCCGGCAGCTCGACGGCGTACTGGATGAAGGGCGTGCGGGGATCGAGCCAACCTTCGTGCTCGTAGGCGGCGCGGAAGGCCGGGCGGCGGTCGCGGTTGCCCATGATGGAATAGACAGGGAAGCGGCAGATGCTCATGGCGTCGCGGGCGGCGGCGTAGTCCTCGGCGGTGGCATCGTGGGCGACGTCGCCCGTGTGCAGAACGGCAACCGGCGGCTCGGGAAGCGCGTTGATATGACGGATCGCCCGCGAAAGCGCGTCGAGGCGGACATGAGCCTCCGGCAACGCGGTCTGGATGTGCGTGTCGGAGATCTGCGCTATTATCATGAGCCTCAACCTCGGATCAGGGTGGCCGATGCCCTATCACGCCCGCACGTTACCGCAAGCTGACAAGTGCACGCACCGCAACATGCGCCAAGTGCGTCGCAACGGTGGGGACAACGCATGACTGGCGGCTCTGAAGCTGGGGCAATGGACGACATTCCGGCCGGCCCGCGGATCTGGGAGCACGGCGAGCGGATCCTGGCTGAGATGGAGCGCCGGCGGGCCTTGCCGCCGTCCGGGGTGGCCGAGCTGGCGGCGGCGGTGCGCGAGCTGGTGCGCATTCGAGACAGAACTCCGGGCGGCGGCGGTACGGACGCAGGTCCGCACGAGCGGCAGTTCGCCGTCTGGCAGGCGGTTTTCCACTACCTCGAGGCGACGCCGTGGCGCGACAGGTTGCGCCTCAAGCGCTCGGAGCAGTGGCGTGAGGTGATGCCGCGCGTGCGCGATCTCGGAGAGCAGGAACTGATCGACTGGGTGGCGCTGCAAGCCGAGGTGGCGGGCAACCGCGAGAGGGGCATCCCCGACATGCGGCAGCGCAAGGACGGGCCGACGTTCTGCGTGGCTCTCGAGCACGTCGCCAACCGGCAGCGCAAGGCGCTGGCGATCGTGAAGTGGCTCAAGGCCGCGGACGCGGAGGGAGGGTGCTGGATCATCGATTCGGCATTTCACGCCGAGACCAAGCGCATTCTCATGAAGTACGGCCTCGACGAAGCCGGTCCCGCCAATGCCGCGGATCATCCCTGGATGCGAGGCGTGTGAGGCTTCCTTCCCTCTCCCCGCCTGCGGAGAGAGGGGGACTTTACTCCCTGCCGCCGCGCTCCTCCTTGACCGGGCGGGCGAAGGCGAGCGGCAGGGCCGTGGTGTACTTGATCTGCTCCATGGCGAAGGCCGAGGACACCTTGGAGATGTCGATGCGGGAGATCAGCTTCTTGTAGAAGGCGTCATAGGCGGCGATGTCGGGCACGACAACGCGCAGCAGGTAATCGACGTCGCCCGACATGCGGTAGAGCTCGACCACCTCGGGGAAGTCGGTGACGGCCTTGTGGAAGCGCTCCAGCCAGTCGAGGCTGTGCTGATCGGTCTTGATGGAGACGAAGACCGTGACACCCGCGTTGACCTTGACCGGGTCGAGAACGGCGACCCGGCGCTGAATGATCCCAGCTTCCTCGAGCTTCTGGATGCGCCGCCAGCAGGGGGTGGTCGAGAGGCCGATCTCCTTGCCGATCTCCGCCACCGGACGGGTGCAGTCGGCTTGCAGGATGTGCAGAATCTTGACGTCCATGTCGTCGAGCATGGCTTCTCCAGCGGCTTATCTGAGTGTGGCGGCTTTAAGTAGAAATATGTTCCAACAGCGGGGGGCGTCAATCGGTTTTACGGATGAATTTTCTAGCTTGTGCTGCCTTGCGCCGGTTTCGGGCGGTGCGACGGCCGGGCGAAGCCGGCGGGAACGGCCTACGGTCACCGGAGCCATTGCGAGAAGCCACCAGATCGAAGAATTTTCTTCCATTTGGCGGCGAATCCCCGCGTACGTGCGGCTATGTCCAGGCTAGTTGATGGTGTTTTGGTATTTTTTTCTAATTTCCAGCAGCTACAGCCTTGTCGAGGACTGAAGGTCCGGGGTAATGTTCCGTCATCGAGGCGCTGCCTCGGGAACCGCACAGGAACGAGCACCGATGGACCGCATTGTCTTCATCACCCCCACCTTCGCCGTCACCGGGCAGCTCGCTCCCGAGGATTTCGCCGAGGCCGCCGCGCGCGGGTTCACGACGATCGTGAACAACCGCCCGGATGGGGAGGAGGACGGTCAGCTCTCGAGCGCCGCCGCCCACGGCCATGCTCGCCTCGCCGGTGTCGCCTACCAGCACAATCCATCCGGCAAGCTCGACCTGTTCAGCGACCGGGTCGTCGATGCGGCGGAGTCAATGCTGCAGGCGGCCGACGGCCCGGTGCTCGCCTACTGCAAGTCCGGCATGCGCTGCGCCATCATCTGGGCCGCCGCCACCGCCCGCAGCATCCCGGCCGGCGAGGTGATCGCCGCGCTCGAGGCGGCCGGCTACGAATTCGACTTCCTGCGCGACGATCTCGAGGAGCAGGCGCGCAAGGGCTCGGCCCCGGCGGAGGCGCTGGCGGCCTGAGCCGGACGGAAGAGTTCCAAGTGAGGGGGGCCCCAGGGATGACCTGGGGCTTCGCCGTTTCGGGAGCGTGGTCGCGCGCGCTCAGAGCAGGCGTCTCACCTCGGCCTTCAGCGCGGGAAGCAGCTCCGACTCGAACCACGGGTTGTTTTTGATCCAGGCGTTGTTGCGCCAGGAGGGGTGGGGGAGCGGGATCAGGCGCGGCGTTTCCGGCCGGCCGAGAATGGCTCTCCATCCGGCCACGGTGGCGGTGAGGCTCGCGGCCTCGCGGCCGAGGTGCCATTTCTGGCCGTACTGGCCGACGAGCAGCAGCAGCTCCACGCGCGGCAGTGCGGCAAGCACGCGCGCCCGCCACAGGGGCGCACATTCGGCGCGGGGCGGCAGGTCGCCACCCTTGGCGTCGAGCCCCGGGAAGCAGAAGCCCATCGGCACGATGGCGACGCGGCCGGTGTCGTAGAACTCGTCCTCGGTGACGCCCATCCAGGAGCGCAGGCGCACGCCCGAGGGGTCGGTGAACGGCTTGCCGGTGGCGTGGACGCGGGTGCCGGGGGCCTGTCCGGTGACGGCGATGCGGGCCTTGCCCTCGCCGACGCGGAGGACGGGGCGCGGCTCGTGAGGCAGCGGGCGGCCGTTCGCGGGTGCGTCGCGGCAGACGCGGCAGGCGGCGATCGCGGCCAAAAGGTGCTCGAGCTTTTGCACGGGCGGTCGCTCCTCTCCCGGTCCCGCAGAGACTTGGTTCCGCCCCGGGGTTAGCACTCTCGGCGGCGAACCGCTTCACACTTCGCCTGAACCGCTCTATCACTCGGCCTCCTCACATAAAGAGAAGCTCACGACGATGGCCGCCAACCTGCCCGCGCCGAAGCCCGGC
>WBZX01000314.1_pt1 | contig 46816 bp, 46 predicted proteins | sample 5204211 | NCBI WGS metagenome assembly WBZX01 (sample SAMN12344362, study PRJNA552823) | activated sludge metagenome | biome: Activated sludge suspended growth; feature: Nitrification reactor; material: Wastewater; isolation source: activated sludge from nitrification reactor of wastewater...
AATCGTGACCCCGCCAATGTTGGCGTGATTCTGGTTACTTCGGACAAGGGTTTGTGCGGTGGCCTGAATTCCAACATCCTGCGTCTGGCCGTGGTCAAGATGAAGGAACTGGAATCCAGGGGGATCAAGTTTCAGGCGACCTGTATCGGCAACAAGGGTCTGGGATTCATGCAGCGCGCGGGTGGCAAGATCACCTCGCATGTTACGGCGCTCGGCGATACGCCGCATCTTGAAAAGCTCATCGGGCCAGTCAAGGTGCAACTCGACGCCTACATGAAGGGTGAGATCGACGCGCTGTATATCGGCTACACCCGCTTCATCAACACGATGAAGCAGGAGCCGGTGTTCGAGCAGTTGCTTCCGCTGTCCGGCGACGCTGTCGGGTCCGCCAAGACCAAGTGGGACTATGTGTACGAGCCGGATGCCAAGTCGGTTATCGACGACCTGCTGATCCGTTACGTTGAAGCTTTGATTTATCAGGCAGTGGCCGAAAATATGGCCTCCGAGCAATCCGCCCGGATGGTCGCCATGAAGTCTGCTTCCGACAACGCCAAGAACGTTATCGGTGAATTGAAGCTGGTCTATAACAAGGCCCGTCAGGCCGCGATTACCAAGGAACTTTCGGAAATCGTGAGCGGCGCCGCCGCCGTCTGACGCAAGCGCGAAGCTTTTAATTTTTGGGGATTTGAATATGAGTCAAGGTTCAATCGTTCAGTGTATCGGCGCCGTTGTGGACGTGCACTTCCCGCGCGATGCGATGCCGAAGGTTTACGACGCGCTCAAGCTGGATGCCTCGGAATCCAATGGCATGGCCGAAGACGGCCTGACCTTCGAGGTTCAGCAGCAGTTGGGTGACGGCGTGGTTCGTACCATCGCCATGGGCTCTTCCGACGGCCTGCGCCGCGGCATGAAAGTGAACAACACCGGTGCCGGCATATCGATTCCGGTCGGTATGGGCACGCTCGGCCGCATCATGGACGTTCTCGGCCGCCCGATCGATGAAGCTGGTCCGATCGACAGCAACGAGCTGCGTGAAATCCACGCCCCGGCGCCGAAGTTCGACGAACTGTCTTCCTCCGTCGATCTGCTGGAAACCGGCATCAAGGTTATCGACCTGATCTGCCCGTTCGCCAAGGGCGGCAAGGTCGGCCTGTTCGGCGGTGCCGGCGTCGGCAAGACCGTTAACATGATGGAGCTGATCAACAACATCGCCAAGCAACACTCGGGTCTGTCCGTGTTTGCCGGCGTGGGTGAGCGTACCCGTGAAGGTAACGACTTCTACCACGAAATGAAGGACTCCAACGTTCTCGACAAGGTCGCGATGGTGTTCGGTCAGATGAACGAGCCGCCGGGCAACCGTCTGCGCGTCGCGCTGACCGGCCTGACCATGGCCGAGCGTTTCCGTGACGACGGTCGTGACATCCTGTTCTTCGTCGACAACATCTACCGCTACACACTGGCCGGTACCGAAGTGTCCGCGCTGCTGGGCCGTATGCCTTCCGCCGTGGGCTACCAGCCGACACTGGCGGAAGAAATGGGCCGCCTGCAAGAGCGTATCACCTCGACCAAGGTTGGATCGATCACCTCCATCCAGGCCGTTTACGTCCCTGCCGATGACTTGACCGACCCGTCGCCTGCAACCACCTTCCTGCACTTGGACTCCACGGTCGTGCTGTCGCGTGACATCGCCTCGCTGGGTATCTACCCGGCTGTCGATCCGCTCGACTCCACCTCCCGCCAGCTCGACCCGCAGGTCGTTGGTGAAGAGCACTATTCGGTCGCCCGTGCCGTGCAGATGAACCTGCAGAAATACAAGGAACTGCGCGACATCATCGCGATTCTGGGTATGGACGAACTGTCTCCGGAAGACAAGCTGGCTGTTAGCCGTGCGCGTAAGATCCAGCGCTTCCTGTCGCAGCCGTTCCACGTGGCTGAAGTCTTTACCGGTTCTCCCGGCAAGTTCGTTTCCCTCAAGGAAACGATCAAGGGCTTCAAGGGCATTTGTGCTGGCGAATACGATCACCTGCCGGAACAGGCGTTCTACATGGTCGGCGGTATCGAGGAAGTCATCGAGAAGGCCAAGACGCTGTAATTAGCGTCTCCAGCATAGGAGCCAGTCATGGCAATTTCTGTTCATTGTGACGTCGTCAGCGCGGAAGAATCGATCTTCTCGGGTGTGGTCGAGTTTGCGGTGTTCCCTGGCGAAGCCGGCGAACTCGGCATTCTGCCGCATCATACGCCGCTGCTCACCCGCATCAAGCCGGGCACCATTCGTTTGAAGCTGCAAGGTCAAGCCGATTTCGAATTGGTGTATGTATCCGGTGGCATGCTGGAGGTACAGCCTTCCATGATCACCGTGCTGGCCGATACGGCTATCCGCGCTCACGATCTGGACGAAGCGAAGGCCCTGGAAGCCAAGAAGCGTGCCGAGGAAGCTCTCGCCAATCGCAACGCCGAAATGGACTACGCTGCCGCCGAATCCGAACTGGCGCAGGCCATCGCCCAGTTGCAGGCCATCCAGCGTTTGCGCAAATCGATCCACTGATCCACGATAGCGGATAAAAAAGGGCAGCCTCGGCTGCCCTTTTTATTTGCCGCAACGGCTGGATCAATTCAGGCCTAAAGCCTTGCGACCCGTTTTTCCAGACGAGCCAGGTCGTCGCGCAGACGATCCACCTCCTCGGCAAAATGTAGAAGGTCGCGGGCGGCTGCAAGCAGCTGTGATTCCTCGGTTGCGTATTCGGCGAAATTTGCACCCAGTCGTTGAAACGAAGAACGATGCCAGTTGATCCCGTCGGCCAAGAGGCGCGCCAGTCGCCGTGCGGGTATGTCGCCGATCACCCCGGCGAGGTCACCTTCGTAATCCCAGCGCAGGTTCCTGAAGACGAAGGCGAGGGTTTCAGCGAAATTCGCGGTGCCGCTCAGGCGTGCCGAAGCGAACAGGCTACCCGGCTCGGTGAGCAACTTCACCGGCGCTTCCGGGCCGAAGGAAATGGTCACCGCCGCCGTTGCTTCCGGGGTTGCCGCACGAAACAGCCCGGCATCGTCCACAGTGATTGCCAGGCGGATGGGACCCCCTTCGATCCGTGCAGTCTGTCCACCAAATGGCTGCAGCCGCAGGCGCGCCCAATCCTCTCCGGAGAGCAGGTGATTCAGCAGGGGGAGGATGATGGTGCCGGGGGCCAGCATCAGTTTTCCAGCATCGTCAGTCCAATCTGGTCCTTCCAGCCTAGAACTTGAAGCCCCGGTGCAAGGCGACGACGCCCAGCGCCATATTGAAATACTCGACCTTCTCGAGGCCGGCCTTTTCCATCATCCCCTTCAACTCTTCCTGGCCCGGGTGGACGCGGATCGACTCAGACAGATAGCGATAGCTGTCCGCATCATTGGTCACCAGCTTTCCGACGCGCGGGATGACATGGAAGGAATAGAAGTCGTAGGCGGGCGCCAGCGGCTTCCAGATCTGCGAAAACTCGAGAACCAGCAAACGGCCGCCAGGGCGCAGCACGCGATGCATCTCGGCGAGCGCGACGTCCTTGTGCGTCATGTTGCGCAGGCCGAAGGCGACGGTGATGCAATCGAACCAGTCGTCCGGGAAGGGCAGTTTTTCAGCGTCACACTGCGCTGTCGGTACCATGTAGCCCTTGTCGAGCAGGCGGTCGCGTCCGCGCGCCAGCATGGCGTTGTTGATGTCGGTCAGCCAGACCTGGCCGCTCTTGCCGACCTTCCTGGCAAAGGCAAGCGCGAGGTCGCCGGTGCCGCCGGCCACGTCGAGCACGCGCGACCCTTCGCGGACGCCGCTGCGCTGGATGGTAAAGGCCTTCCACAGCCGGTGCATGCCGCCGGACATGAGGTCGTTCATCAGATCGTAACGGCTGGCGACCGAGTCGAAGACATCGGCGACGCGGCGTGCCTTCTCGCGTTCCTCGACGGTTTCGTAGCCGAAATGCGTGGTGTCGTTTTTCATGGTTTCAATGGTGTTGACCGCAACTGCCGCCGCTCGGGCGTGAAGTCGTGTCGATATCGCGGGACAGACCCTGTGTGTCGATCTGCTTCAGGTATTCCTGCCACAGTTCGTCGTGATGCTTGCCCAGATTGTAGAGAAGATCCCAGGAATAGAGGCCGCTGTCGTGCCCGTCAGAAAAGACGAAGCGCACGGCATAGGTGCCGACCGGCTCGATGCGTTCGATATCCACGTTGCGCTTGCCGGTCTGCAGCGTTTCCTGTCCCGGACCGTGGCCGCGCGCTTCCGCCGACGGCGTATAGACCCGCAGATACTCGAAATCCAGCTTGTAGCGTTCGCCGCTTTCGTAGGCGATCTCGAGCAGGCGTGATTTCTGGTGCAGCTTGATTTCGCTCGGAATCGGCGTGTCGCGTTCGATGCCAGCCATAGGAAAGCCTCCACAATGAGGGCCCTAGTTTACCGCACTCGCCGCCATCGGGAGGCGAGATGCGTCAAAGCGTCTCGTAGTTGACCCGGTCGAAGTCGCTGCCGCGTTGCCGGATGTGCTTCATGCGCAGCAGCTTTGATTTCTCGCCGGCGTATACCTCCAGGGTGCCGCTGGCCTGGTACATGCCACTCGGAATGACGACCGAACCCTCTTCGTGAATGGCGGCGACCGGCGGCAACAGGAAGCCGCGCACATAACGGTCGGCGTGCCCGGCATTTTTAGGGGCATGGCGAACGCCAACCGCTTCCGGCATGCCGGGCAGGACGGAAACACCGACCACCAGATCGCCGCTGCCCTCCTGCATCAGCCAGCTCGCCTGGCCGAGCAGGAAGCGCTCGCCGTCGTGCGGGCAGACGGCGAGCAACTGGCTGTGGGCGATCTTCTGTCCGGCATGACTGCGGGCCAGGCGGAAACCGTTGGCCGAGTGATTGATGACGGCCCACTCTTCGATCGGGAAATCGAGTTTTGGCTTGATGCTCAGCGCCTGCCCGGGGATGGCCTGGTCGCGGAAGGTGAACAGCTCCTCGAACTCCGCGCGCGAATAGGTACTCGCCGAGTCCGGCTGGATGAATTCCTCGCCGCCGATGAAGAAATGCATGGCGTCGAAACCTACGGCAACCCGCGCGGAGCCTTCCGAGGCAAAACGCCGGAAGCGGCGCGGCGAAGCGGTCTGCGTCCACGGCCGGGAGAGGTGTTCGAGCAGCTGGATGACATGCCCGGAGGTGTCCTCGCCGAGCCCGAGCTGCGACGGCGTCATGCGCTGATGCAACTGCGCGAGCATGTGGCTGATCTGCAGCCCGAGGCGGCTGGTGTCGAGCCGACGGGCGTCGGCGCCGATATGATTGTCGGCGCCGGTCGGGTGGATGGGCAGATCCTTCATCAGTTCGACGATGTAGGGGGGCACCTCGTACTCGTCGTCGAGGCGGTGCAGCGAAACCAGCGGCGCCCACAGGCCGGCCCAGCGGCGGATCAGGTTGAGGTTGCGGACGCTGTTGCTATAGGGGCTGGCCACTTCGATCAGCAGCAGCGTGACGTAGGCGGCGGCGCAATGCGTCGCCTGCAGATCGTTCTCCAGCGAATCGTTGACCGGCGTGTAGATGATGCCCCATTGCTCGGCAGTCTCGTAGTAGCCGTGCAGGTCGTGCCAGATGCCGGCCGGTACCTCGCGCCGCGCCCGGAAATGCTCGAGAATGAGCATGCCGGTGTAGTACAGGCAGCGGTGCAGGATGGTCGCCACCAGGGTCGAATATTGCGGGTTGTCGGGCGCCGGTTCCTGCAGGCGCGCGCACAGCGCGTAGGCCTTGCCCATGCGTTGCCAGCCCGCAAGTACCTGCTGGAAATACTGGTCTTCCTCATCGGACAGGACCAGCGGCTTGTTGTGGTAGCGCCGTGCCATTTCCTCCTCGACAAAGTGCATCGGCACCCGGGCCTGCTCGAGCAAGGTCATCAGCATGCTGGCCTCGGGCGGATTCTCGAGCAGCACGTCGAGGAATTCGATGAGCTGCTTTTCGGCGAGCGGCGGGTTGGCCAGCGGCAGCTGCGAAAGATAGTTCGCTCCGGTGTGCAGGTCGGGAATCGACAGGGAGGACGACGCCATGTTCATGTTGTTCAGCCTTGATTTTCTTCGGGATGCAGTTGCCTGCGTAGTGCCTGGCGCAACGTGTCGTCAGCGACGACGGCGCGTTGCCGTGCCGGGTTCTCGCGTTGTACGTTGCCCCAGACCGGCTCGGGAAAGTGGCGGTCGTCGTGCCAGCGCGGGATGACGTGCCAGTGCAGGTGCGGCGTCATGTTGCCGAAACTGGCGAGATTGACCTTGTCCGGTGCGAACAGTGCACGCACGACTTTTTCGACGGCGAAGACCACGTTCATCAGTCCCTGGCGCTCGCCGGGGTCGAGATCAGTCATCTCGCGCACATGGGCTGTCCAGATGACCCGGCAGAAGCCCGGGTAGTGCGGGTCATCGACGCGTACGACGCGGCAGGTCGGCGATTCCCAGAGGATGGTCCCGCCCGTTGCAGCGCATAACTCGCAGATATTGCCGTCCATCCAGCCGTTCCTGATTCAATAAGGTTGCAAGGATTGCACTTGCATAAAAATACTGCAAGTGCTTCCTCGGTTGTCCCGCAGGCTGTTGCGGTCGACTGCCAAAAACAGCCGAAAATCAGAGCAGAACGCGTTCGATGCCGCCGTTGTTGGCGCGGTCGACGTACTGGGCCGCCCAGTTTTCCCCAAGCAGGTGCCTGGCCAGTTCGACGACGATGTAATCCGCCTTGGTATCGGCATCGTCGTCGTAACGGGAAAGACCCTGCAGACACGCCGGGCACGAGGTGAGAATCTTGACCTCGCCGGCGAAGCCGTCGGCACGCAGTTTGGCGGCGCCCTTCTCGATTTCCTCCTGCTTGCGGAACTTCACCTGGGTGGCGATATCCGGCCGCGAATAGGCGAAGGAACCGGCATCGCCGCAGCAGCGGTCGGTCAGCGGTACGTCCTGGCCCATCAGCGACTTGGTCACGGCCAGCGGGGCATAGGCCTTCATCGGCGTGTGGCAGGGGTCGTGGTACATGTAGCGCGTGCCACTGACACCTTCGAGCTTGACCCCCTTTTCCATCAGGTATTCGTGGATGTCGAGCAGGCGGCAGCCGGGGAAGATCTTCTCGAACTGGTATTTCTGCAGCTGGTCCATGCAGGTGCCACAGGAGACGATCACCGTCTTGATGTCGAGGTAGTTCAGCGTGTTGGCGACGCGATGGAAGAGCACGCGGTTGTCGGTCGTGATCTTCTGGCCCTTGTCGTCGTCGCCGGAAGCGTTCTGCGGATAGCCGCAGCACAAGTAGCCCGGCGGCAGCACCGTTGTCGCGCCGACCTCGTAGAGCATCGCCTGGGTCGCCAGACCGACCTGCGAGAACAGGCGTTCCGAGCCGCAACCCGGGAAGTAGAAGACGGCGTCCGATTCCTCGGTGGTCTTCTGCGGGTTACGGATGACCGGGATGACCTTGTCGTCCTCGATGTCGAGCAGGGCGCGCGAGGTGCGCTTGGGCAGGTTGCCCGGCATCGGCCGGTTCATGAAATGGATGATTTGCGTCTTGACGCTCGGCGCGCCGAGCGTGGCCGGCGGATGGACGCGGGTCTCCCGGACCAGGCCGACCGCCTTGGCCGCCTTGTGGGCCAGACGCTGGGCCTTGAAGCCGAAGTCCATCATGACCCCGCGCATCAGCTTGATCGTCGCCGGGTCCTTCAGGTTCAGGTAGGTCATCGCCGCCAGGGTACCGGGACTGGTTCGCTTCTTGCCCTGCTTGCGCAGGAAGTTGCGCATCGCCACCGACACGTCGCCGAAGTCGATATCGACCGGGCAGGGCTTCAGGCAGCGGTGGCAGACCGTGCAGTGGTCGGCGACGTCGTTGAATTCGTCGAAATGCTTGAGCGAAATGCCGCGCCGCGTCTGTTCCTCGTAAAGGAAGGCCTCGACCAGCAGCGACGTGGCAAGAATCTTGTTGCGCGGCGAGTAGAGCAGATTGGCGCGCGGCACATGCGTCGAGCAGACCGGCTTGCACTTGCCACAGCGCAGGCAGTCCTTGACCATGTCGGAAATCTTGCCGATCTCGGATTGCTCCATGATCAGCGATTCGGTGCCGAGCAGGCTGAACGACGGCGTGTAGGCGTTGCCCATGTCGCCGCCGGGCATCAGCTTGCCCTTGTTGAAGCGGCCTTCCGGGTCGACCTTCCGCTTGTAGGCGCGGAAGGGGCCGAGCTCTTCTTCGGTCAGGAATTCCAGCTTGGTGATGCCGATGCCGTGCTCGCCCGAAATGACGCCATCCAGCGAACGGGCGAGCTGCATGATGCGCTCGACGGCATGGTGCGCCGTCTGCAGCATCTCGTAGTTGTCCGAGTTGACCGGGATGTTGGTGTGCACGTTGCCGTCGCCGGCGTGCATGTGCAGGGCGACGAAGACGCGGCCGCGCAGCACTTCCTTGTGGATGGCCTCGATGCGCTCGACGATGGGGCGATAGACCGTACCGTCGAATATCTTGGCCAGGCGCGCCTTCAGCTCCTGCTTCCACGAGGTGCGCACCGAGTAGTCCTGCATCCGGTGGAACAGGACGGGATTGGCCGCCTTGTTGCTCAGTTCGCCGGCCTGCACGCCGTAGGACAGGAAGCGCGACTCGGCCTCGGCCAGCGGCAGGTCGAGGTTGTCGAGCAGCCATTCCCAGCGCAGGCGGACGGCGGCGACGTAATCGAGCGCGGCCTGGCGACGGTCGCCGATCAGCACGTCCTTGTCGACATTGGCGTCGCCGGCATGCAGCGGCAGTTCGCCCTGCAGGAATTCGCTCAGCGCGTCGCACAAGGCCAGCTTGTTCTGCGTCGACAACTCGATGTTGATGCGCTCGATGCCGTCGCAATAGTCGCCCATGCGCGGCAGCGGGATGACCACGTCTTCATTGACCTTGAAGGCGTTGGTGTGGCGCGAGATGGCGGCGGTGCGCGAGCGGTCGAGCCAGAATTTCTTGCGCGTTTCGGCGTCGACCGCGATGAAGCCTTCGGCCGAGCGCAGGTTGCACATGCGGACGACCTCGGAGGCCGCAGCCATCACGGCCTTTTCGTCGTGACCGACGAGGTCGCCCAACAGCACCATCTTTGGCCGACCGTGGCGCTTGGCCTTGGTCGCGTAGCCGACCGCCTTCACGTAGCGTTCGTCGAGGTGTTCGAGGCCGGCCAGCTGCACGCCGGAAGCCAGCCCGGCGCCGCCCGGCTTGAAGTAATCGGTGATCTCGACGATGGCCGGCACCGCCTCGCGCACCTGACCGAAGAATTCCAGGCAGACGGTGCGCGCAACCGGCGGCATCTTGTGCAGCACCCAGCGCGCGGCGACGATGATGCCGTCGGTGCCTTCCTTCTGCACCCCCGGCACGCCGCCGAGGAACTTGTCGGTGACGTCCTTGCCCAGCCCGGTCTTGCGGCAGGCGGCGCCCGGCATGGTCAGGATTTCCTCGCCGAGCAGCTTCCGGCCGCTCGGGTCGAAACGCTTCAGGCGGAATTCGACGTTTTCCTGCTCGTGGATCTTGCCGTAGTTGTGATTGACCCGTTCGACTTCCAGCCAGTTGCCGTCCGGATCGACCATCTTCCACCAGGCCAGATTGTCGAGCGCGGTGCCCCACAACACCGCCTTCTTGCCACCGGCGTTCATGGCGATGTTGCCGCCGATGCAGGAAGCGGAAGCCGAAGTCGGGTCGACCGCGAAGACACGGCCGGCCAGCGAGGCCGCTTCGGAAACGCGTTCGGTAACGACGCCGGCGCCGGTGCGGATGGTGGCGTAAGGGGTTTCGTGCCCGGCCAGCACCAGTTCCTCGACCGGGCCGATGTCGATCAGCTTTTCGGTGTTGATCACCGCCGAGTACGGCGTCAGCGGCACGGCGCCGCCGGTGTAGCCGGTGCCGCCGCCGCGCGGGATGATGGTCAGGCCGGCCTCGATGCAGCCGCGCACGAGATGGCCGATTTCCTCCTCGGTGTCCGGATTGAGGACGACGAAGGGGTATTCGACGCGCCAGTCGGTGGCATCGGTGACGTGCGAGACGCGGGCGAGGCCGTCGAAGGCGATGTTGTCCTTGCGCGTGTGCTTGCCGAGAATCTTCTGCACCTTGCGCCGGAGGTCGATGGTTTCGCCGAAGCGGACCTCGAAGCGATTGACCGCTTCATGGGCGGCTTCGACCAGCCGCCTGACCTTGGCCGAACGTTCAGGGTCTTCCGGCTCGCTCTCGGCGCGCCGCTTCTCGACTTCCTTCAGGCGATGGCGCAGGGCATTGACCAGCGCCTCGCGGCGCTCGCGATTGTCGAGCAGGTCGTCTTCGAGGTAGGGATTGCGCTGCACGACCCAGATATCGCCCAGCACCTCGTAGAGCATCCGCGCCGAGCGGCCGGTGACGCGCTCGCTGCGCAGTTCGTCGAGCACCGCCCAGTTGTCGGCACCGAGCAGACGGATGACGATCTCGCGATCGGAAAACGAGGTGTAGTTGTAGGGGATTTCGCGCAGGCGGGCAGTCATGGAAGCGGCCGGAGGTCCGTCAAAAGGTGGATTTTAGCGTATTGCAGCGCAACACGCGGGCTTCGGTAGACCGCTGTGCGCCGGCGAGGTTTCACATGCTTGTCGCGGCCTGCGCCACCAGCCAGTAACGCGTCAGCTTGCCGATGGCCATGAAGGCACAGCACGGCAGCCAATGCAGGCGCAGCCAGCCGGCCGCGACGCACAGCGCGTCGCCGATCAGCGGCGCCCAGGCCAGCAATAGCACCGGGCTGCCCCAGCGCTCGACCTTGTCCTTGTGCGGCAGATGTTCGAGGCGCTGCCATTTCGGCAGGACGCGGCCGCACCACCATGAAGTCATGCCGCCGGCCGTGTTGCCGAGCGTCGCCAGCGCCAGCGCCGCCCCATGTTCGCCGGGATGCAACTGGAGAAAGCCCCACAGCAGGGCCTCGGAGCCGCCGGGCAGGATCGTCGCCGAGAGGAAACTCGCCGCCAGCAGACCCCATAGACCGCTTTCCGCCGTGACGTTTAGCCACTCCACCCGTAGAATCCCCCTTTTGCCTTAATGAGTTGCGCGCAATGCACCCGGATTATCTCGAAAAAGTCCTCAACGCACAGGTTTACGACGTGGCGATCGAAACGCCGCTCGAACTGGCCGGCAATCTTTCCGCCCGGGTCGGCAACAAGATCAGCCTGAAGCGCGAGGACATGCAGCCGGTGTTCTCCTTCAAGCTGCGCGGCGCCTACAACAAGATCGCCAGCCTGTCGGCCGAGAAGCTCAAGCGCGGCGTCATCTGCGCCTCGGCCGGCAACCATGCGCAGGGTGTCGCGCTGTCGGCAGCCAAGGTCGGCTGCCGGGCGGTCATCGTCATGCCGACCTCGACGCCGGGAATCAAGATCGAGGCGGTCAAGCGGCGCGGCGGCGAGGTCGTGCTGCATGGCGATTCCTTCGACGAGGCCTATGCCCATGCGCTCGAACTCGAAAAATCCGAGAAGCTGACCTTCGTCCACCCCTTCGACGACCCGGAAGTGATCGCCGGCCAGGGTACTGTCGCCATGGAGATCCTGCGCCAGCATTCGCGCCACAACGGGCCGATCCACGCCATCTTCTGCGCCATCGGTGGCGGCGGACTGGCGGCCGGCGTGGCCGCCTACATCAAGCGCCTGCGCCCGGAAATCAAGGTCATCGGCGTCGAAACCTTCGATGCCGACGCGATGAAGCAGTCGCTGGCGGCCGGCAAGCGGGTGCGCCTCGACCAGGTCGGCCTGTTCGCCGACGGCACTGCCGTCAAGCTGGTCGGCGAGGAAACCTTCCGCCTGTGCAAGGAGTATCTCGACGAAGTGATCCTGGTCGATACCGACGCCATCTGCGCGGCGATCAAGGATGTCTTCGAGGATACCCGTTCGATCCTCGAACCGGCCGGCGCGCTGGCCGTCGCCGGTGCCAAGGAATACGCCCGCCAGCACAAGCTGAAGGACAGGAACCTGATCGCCGTGACTTCGGGCGCCAACATGAATTTCGACCGCCTGCGCTTCGTTGCCGAGCGCGCCGAATTCGGCGAGCAGCGCGAGGCCGTCTTCGCCGTGACGCTGCCCGAAAAGCCGGGCGCCTACAAGAAGTTCCTGGCGCTGATCGGCAAGCGCAACGTCACCGAATTCAACTACCGCTACCACACGGCGGCCGAGGCACACGTCTTCGTCGGCGTCCAGGTCGTCGACCGCAAGGAATCACTGAAGCTGGTCGACAGCCTGCAGAAGCACGGCTACCCGACGCTCGATCTGACTGACGACGAGATGGCGAAGAACCACATTCGCCACATGGTCGGCGGCCATGCGCCGGCGGTCTGCAACAACGGCATGAGCGAACTGCTCTACCGCTTCGAGTTTCCCGAGCGGCCGGGCGCGCTGATGAATTTCCTGACCCAGATGAGCGCCGGCTGGAACATCAGCCTGTTTCACTACCGCAACCATGGCGCCGACTACGGTCGCGTGCTGGTCGGCATGCAGGTGCCGCCGGGCGAGATGAGCGAATTCAAGGCCTTCCTGAAGAACCTCGGCTACGCGCATTGGGACGAAAGCCGCAACCCGGCCTACAAGTTGTTTCTTGGTTAATTCTATTTAATTATATTTTTGTGAAAATTCATTCTTTCACAGAATAACCAGGCAAACCTAGACTCCAGTCATCGCAAATTTATTTCAAATGACTGGAGTCTCCCATGCGCAAATTTGCCCTTTTTGCGGTGTTGACCGCAACACTCACGCTCGGCAGCGCCGGCGCCCAGACGACGCTGCTCAATGTCTCCTATGACCCGACGCGCGAGCTGTACAAGGATTTCAACGCGGCCTTCAACAAGCACTGGCAGGCGAAGACCGGGCAGACGGTGAATGTCCGCCAATCGCACGGCGGTTCCGGCAAGCAGGCGCGTTCGGTGGCCGACGGGCTGGAGGCCGATATCGTCACGCTGGCGCTCGCCTCCGACCTCGACGCGCTGGCCGAGCGCAAGCTGATCCCGGACGACTGGCAGAAGCGCTTCCCGCACAATTCCGCGCCCTACACCTCGACCATCGTTTTCCTGGTGCGCAAGGGCAACCCGAAGGGCATCAAGGACTGGGGCGACTTGGCGAAACCGGGCGTCGCCGTCATCACGCCCAACCCGAAGACCTCGGGCGGCGCTCGCTGGAACTACCTCGCGGCCTGGGCCTGGGCGCTCAAGCAGCCGGGCGGCAACGAGCAGAAGGCCAAGGAACTGGTGACGGCGATTTTCAAGAATGTGCCGGTGCTCGATTCCGGGGCACGTGGCTCGACGACGACCTTCGTCGAACGCGGCCTCGGCGACGTGCTGATCGCCTGGGAGAACGAGGCGCAACTGGCGGTCAACGAGATCGGCAAAGGCCAGTTCGAGATTGTCGCGCCCAGCCTGTCGATCCTCGCCGAGCCGCCGGTCGCCGTCGTGGACAAGGTGGTCGAAAAGCGCGGCACGCGGCTGACGGCGCAGGCTTATCTCGACTACCTGTATTCCGAGGAAGGCCAGAACATCGCCGCCAAGCATTACTACCGGCCGCGCGATGCAAAGGTGGCAGCCAAATACGCTGCGCAGTTCCCCAGGATCAGGCTGGTGACCATCGACGACACCTTCGGCGGCTGGCCGAAGGCACAGAAGATCCATTTCGCCGACGGCGGAAGCTTCGACCAGATCTACCTGAAGAAGTAGGAGAGCGCCGCCATGCCGCTGACCGATCTGATCCGCTATTTCAACACCGCCGACAGTGCCGGCGACAGCATGCTCTACCCGGACGGCGAGCGGGCGGCGGCGTGGCACCGCGGGCTGCGGCTGGGTTCGCTGTTCCAGCCGATCGTCGATTTGCGGCAGGAGCGCATCGTCGGCCACCGGGCGACGCTCGCCGCCCGCCGCGAGGACGGCACGCCGGTCGCCAGCGAAGAGGCCTATGCCTTGTGTGACAGCGCCGAGGCGGTGGTGCACTTCGATCGCCTGTGCCGTACCCTGCATGCCCTGAATTTCCTCGCCCAGCGGCGTTATGCCGGCGGCTACCTGCAGTTGCCGATTCATCCGCGCCACCTGCTGGCGGTGCCGAACCAACACGGGCTGGTCTACGAGGCGATTCTCAAGCGCTGCGGGCTGGCGCCGGAGGACATCGTGCTCGATATCGATGCCAGTCGCCTCGGCGGCAACCCGCACCTCGCCACTGCGCTCGGCAACTACCGGCGGCGCGGTTACCGGCTGGCGCTGCGCGGCCCGGACCTGGGCGGCATTGGCGCCTTGATCGGGTTGCAGCCCGAGGTGGTCAGCCTGGCTGCGCCGCTTGAAGAGTTGCTGCAGGCGGCACGCGTCGCCGGCGTTGCGGTGGAACTGGCCGGCATCGATATCGCGCAGGATTGCGAACAGGCGCGGGCCGCAGGCGTCCAATTGGGGTGCGGCAAGCTGTTCGGAGAAGCCGCCGCCGATTGCCGGGCGACCCACGGCGAGCACAGAGTCGCCTACAATTCATCGTCCCCTTCCGGAGTCCCGCCATGAAAATCGCCAACAACGTTACCGAACTGGTCGGCAACACGCCACTGGTCAAGCTCAACCGCGTTACCGCCGGTGCCGGCGCCACGGTGGTCGCCAAGCTCGAATTCTTCAACCCCGGCCACAGCGTCAAGGACCGCATCGCGGTGTCCATGCTCGACGCGGCGCAAGCCGCCGGCAAGATCGGCCCGGATACCGTCGTGCTGGAGCCGACTTCCGGCAATACCGGCATCGGCCTCGCCATGGTCTGCGCCGCACGCGGCATCAAGTGCGCCTTCACGATGCCGGAAACCATGAGCCGCGAACGCAAGCTGCTGCTCAAGGCTTACGGCGCCGACCTGATCCTGACCCCGGGGCCGGACGGCATGGGTGGCGCCATCGCCAAGGCCAAAGCGCTGGCCGAAGCCGATCCGCGCTACTTCATCCCGCAGCAGTTTGAAAATCCGGCCAATCCGGCGGTCCACCGCAGCACGACGGCCGAGGAGGTCTGGAAGGATACCGACGGCCAGGTCGACATCTTCGTTTCCGGCGTCGGCACCGGCGGCACCGTCACCGGCGTCGGCGAGGTGCTCAAGGCACGCAAGCCTGGCGTCAGGATCGTCGCCGTCGAACCCGATGCCTCGCCGGTGCTTTCCGGCGGTGTCAAAGGCCCGCATCCGATCCAGGGCATCGGCGCCGGCTTCGTGCCGGCGGTGCTGAATACGGCAATCTACGACGAGGTGATCCGTGTCAAGAACGACGACGCCTTCGCCATCGCCCGCCGCATGGCGACCGAGGAAGGCCTGCTGGTCGGTATCTCCTCCGGCGCCGCGACCTGGGCCGCGCTCGAACTGGCGAAACGCCCGGAAAATGCCGGCAAGCTGATCGTCGTCGTCATTCCCTCGTTCGGTGAGCGCTACCTGTCGACCGCGCTCTACCAGCATCTCGAGGTTTGAGCATCTTCGACACGCCGGTCGACCGGCGTGACTCAGACTCCGTCAAGTGGCGCAAGTACGCCGGTCGCGACATCCTGCCGCTGTGGGTGGCGGACATGGATTTCGCCGCGCCACCGCCGGTGCTCACTGTGCTGCACCGGCGCATCGAGCACGGCATTTTCGGCTATGGCGGAGCGTGGCCATCGCTGACGGAGTCAGTGCTCGCTCACCTTGAGAGTGAGTATGGCTGGGCGATCGAAGCGGAATGGATCGTCTGGCTGCCGGGGCTGGTCACCGGCCTCAACGTCGCCTGTCGCGCGGTCGATGGCGACGTGCTGACGGCAACGCCGATCTACCCGCCCTTCCTGTCGGCGCCGCGGTTCTCCGGCCGCAAGCTCAACCGGGTTGAACTTGCTTGTCACGATAACCGCTGGCAGTGGGACAAAATTGCCCTGCAGAATGCGTCGACCGCAGCAACCCGGCTGTTCCTGCTCTGCCACCCGCACAACCCGGTTGGCCGCTGCTGGTCACGTGACGAACTCGTCGATCTCGCCGCCTTCGCCGAACGCAACGACCTGATCGTCTGTTCCGACGAAATTCACTGCGGCCTGATCCTCGACCCCGACAAGCGCCACATCCCCTTCGCCAGCCTGTCGCCGGATGCCGCCAAACGCAGCATCACGCTGATGGCGCCGTCGAAAACCTACAACATCCCCGGCCTCGGCTGCGCCTTCGCGGTGATTCCCGACGCCGCCCTGCGCCGCCGCTTCCTGCGGGCGATGGATGGCATCGTGCCGCACGTCAATGTACTTGGGCTGGCCGCCTGCGAAGCCGCCTACCGCGACTGCGGCGACTGGCATCGCGAATTGCTCGCCTACCTCGCCGGCAACCGCGACCGGGTGGCTGTTGCGGTCGACGCCGAAAAAAGGGCAAAAATGAGCCACGTCGAGGCGACCTACCTTGCCTGGATCGATGTCCGCGAACTCGGCCTCGCGCAGCCGGCCGCCCACTTCGAGGCGCACGGTCTCGGCCTTTCCGACGGCGCCGATTTCGGCGCGCCGGGCTGGCTGCGGCTCAACTTCGGCTGCGCCCGCGCCACGCTGGACGCGGCCCTCGGACGCTTCGCCGCCGCCTGCCGCGCCGCATGAGCGCCTACACCATGACCCTGCTGGCGCTGCTTGCGGCATTGATCGCCCAGTCGTGGGCCACCGGGCTGGCGACCGAACGCTTCCTGCGCAAGGAACAGAGCGCGCTGGCGCGGCGGTCGTGGATGGCGCTGGCCATCGCCTCGCTGATCTTCGCCCTGCAACACGGCTATGCCCTCGAACTGGCGGTCAGCACCGGCCTCTACGACCTGCGCCAGGCGGTGCTCGCCGGCGTCGCTTCCCTGCTCCTGGCGCTTGCCGTCCATGGGCTCAGACGACCGGCCTGAAGGCGCCGTTCTCGGTGACGATCCAGTCCAGGCGCTGGTCGTGCGGCTCGGGCCGGATGCTGGTGATGCGGTTGATCTCGAAGCCGACGCCGACCGCCAGCGGCCGCGGCGCCAAGGCCGCCAGCGTACGGTCGAAAAAGCCGCCGCCGTAGCCGAGGCGGAAGCCCGCTGCGTCGAAGCCGTTGAGCGGCAGCAGGATCAGGTCGGGCGTCAGCCACTCCCCGGCGCTCGGCGTCGGAATCCCGTAGCGGTCGGGGGCGAGCGGCGTTTCCGGCGTCCATTCGCGGAAGGCCAGTGGCTGGCTCTCGCCGACGACGACCGGCAGCGCCGTGCGCACACCGGCCCGTGCCCAGCTTGCCAGCAGGGCGCGCACGTCTGGCTCGTGCTTGATCGGCCAGCAGAAGGCGGCAACTGCCGGCCGTGGCAGGGCGGCCTGCGCATGCGCGACGATGCGTGCCGACAGTGCATCGTGTTCGGCCTCGGCGAGTGCGGCGCGGCGGGCCACCATCTCCCGCCGCAGCCCGCGTCGCCACGCCGTGTTATCCTCGGAAAGCCTTTTCATACCAAGAATCTAGCATGAAGTTTCACGCGCTCCTTCTCAGCCTGTTCGTTTCGTTGCCGCTCTTTGCCCAGGACAGCCGTGACAGCGCCTTCCTCGCCGCCCGCGATGCCTTCCGCGCCGGTGACCGCAACAAGCTGGAGCGCGCCGCCGGGCAGCTTGGCAACAGCGAACTGGCGCCCTACGTCGAGAACTACCAGCTGCGCATGAACATGGACCAAGGCGACAGCTCGGCCATCCGCAGTTTCCTGGAGCGCAACGAGCGCAGCTACGTCGCCGAAAAGCTGCGCGCCGACTGGATCCGCTGGCTGGGCAAGCGCGGCATTTGGGACGAGATCGATGTCGAATACCCGAAACTGCTTGCCCCAGAGCCCGACGTCAGCTGCTATTTCCAGCAGGCGCGGCTCGCCGCCGGGGACAAGGCGGTGCTCGACGAGGCGCAGAAGCTGTGGCTGACCATGCTGGAACCGCCGGAAGCCTGTCGCCCGGTGCTCGAAGCGCTGATCCGTGACAACCGCGTGACCGCCGACGACGTCTGGACCCGTGCGCGCCGGCAGTTCGAGGCCAATCGCACCGGCAACGCCAAAAACACGCTGGGCGCGCTGCCGGCCAGCCAGACGCCGGACGCCAAGGCGCTCGACCTGGTGATTTCCAGCCCGATGGGCTACCTGGCCAGGCAGCCGGGCAACTGGCACACGACGCGCGCCGGCCGCGAACTGGCGGCGCTGGCGATCCAGCGCATCGCCGCCAACGACCCGCGCGCAGCGGCCGGCGAGCTGGAAAAGCTGCAAGGCCGCATGCAGGAGTCGGAACGCCAGTGGGCGTGGAGCCAGATCGGCCTGCAGGCCGCAAAGAAACATTATCCCGAAGCCGTGGCGTGGTTTGCCCAGTCCGGTTCGGCGCCGCTGTCCGAGGAAGGCTATCAATGGAAGGTGCGGGCCGCCCTGCGCGCCCACGACTGGAGCATGGTCCTGGCGACCATCAGCGAAATGCCGCCAACGCTTGCCGCGCAGCCCGAATGGATCTACTGGCTCGGCCGTGCCTACAAGGCCGGCGGCCTGACCAGCGAAGCCGATGCGCTGTTCGAGAAGATCGCCGGGCAGGCCAACTTCTACGGCAACCTGGCCGACGAGGAACTCGGGCGCAAGGTCATCATCCCGCCGAAAGCCAAGGCACCGACTGCCGAGGAACAGAGGGCGGCGCGTGACAACCCGGGCATCCGGCGGGCGCTGGCCTTCTTCCGCCTCGACATGCGGACCGAGGCGGTCAAGGAATGGAACTGGTCGCTGCGCGGCATGGACGACCGCGAACTGCTGGCTGCCGCCGATCTGGCCAAGCGCAACCAGATCTGGGACCGTGCCATCAACACTGCCGACCGCACGAAGAACGAACACGACTTCACGCTGCGCTTCCTCGCGCCCTACGGCGACCAGGTGCGTCCGGCGGCGCAGAACCAGTCGCTCGACGACGCCTGGGTCTACGGCCTGATGCGCCAGGAAAGCCGCTTCATCACCGGCGCCAAGTCGAATGTCGGCGCCTCCGGCCTGATGCAGTTGATGCCAGCGACCGCCAAGTGGGTGGCCAAGAAGATCGGCCTCAAGGACTACAACCACGGACGCGTCAACGATACCGAGGTGAATGTGCTGCTCGGCACCAGCTACATGCGCCTGGTCATGGAAAATCTCGACAACCACCCGGTGCTGACCTCGGCCGCCTACAACGCCGGCCCCGGCCGTGCCAAGAAATGGCGCGCCGACCAGCCGCTGGAAGGCGCCATCTACGCCGAAACCATCCCGTTCAACGAGACCCGCGATTACGTCAAGAAGGTGATGAGCAACTCGGTCTACTACTCGACGCTATTCACCGGCCGCCCGGATTCGCTCAAGGCCCGGCTCGGGGTCGTCGGCGCGCGCACGGCCGATGCGCCCAAGGATGCGGACTTGCCCTAATATCCGGATTGCTGCAAAAGAAACACGTGAAACGAAATGCCCTTAGCCGCTGACGACGAAACCCTGCAAGTACCGGACGACGCCTGGGAAATACTGCGCGACTGCCGCGCCTGGTTCCTGAAGCAGGCCGGGCAGTTGCTCCGCGAGGCCGACCCGGTTTCCGCGGAGGCGCTGGCTGCCTACGTCAAGGCCATCGGCAGCTATTTCGATGAAAAGACCACCAGCGAGCGGCGGACTTCCTTCGACCAACTCGGCGATCTGACTGCCTCCAACATCTCGCTGGTCGGCGAGTGCGACCTCGAACTGGACATTCGCCTCGGCAGCTTTTCGGCCCTGCTGACCGAGAGCAACGGCAAGGAATTGTGGCGCGTCTATCTGCGCTTCGTCACGTTGCTCGGGCGCCCCGACCTGTCGCCGGCCGACAATCCGGTCGGGCCGAAGGCGTTTGCCCGCGGGCTGACCGCCCTGTGCGGTGTGGTCGACGAGGCTTCCGACCTGACGCTGGAGCGGATCGGGCGCCTGGAAGACCACTTTTCCGAATTTCTCCCGGCGCTCTATGCCGGCCTCAACGATTTCCTGATCGGTCGCAAGGTATCGGCGGCCCAGCCGACCATCGTCACAGCGCCGGATGCGGCCACCGCGGCGTCGGCCAGCGGGGCGGCCGGCAGCATCGCTATCGATCCGGCGGTGGCCCTGCAAAGGAGCCTGCTCGGGCAGGCGCAGAGCGGCGGCGGCAACGTCACCATGGGCGCCGGCGTCGCCGCCTCGTTGCTGAGCCAGGCGATGTTCGGCCGCCTGCTGGCCCGCCTCGACGACCTCGAACGTGTCGGCCATGGCGAAGGCGAGGCCGAGGGCAAGGCGCCGCGTGCCCTCGATTCCAACCGTCTCGGGGTCCCGGCGGGGGCGCCCGAGGCCGCTGCCATCGATGCCCTGGCGATGATCTTCGAGGCCATCTTCGCCTCGCCCACGCTGCCCGATCCGATCAAGACGGCGTTGTCCAGCCTGCAGATCCCGACCTTGCGCGCGGTCATGCTCGACCGGGATTTCTTCACGGCCGATGCCCATCCGGCGCGCCAGCTGCTCGACAAGATGGCGCGGGCGGCGGTCGGCCTGCCGTTCGATGTGTCGTCCCGGCATCCGCTGTGCGCCATCATCCAGCAGATCGCCTCGCGCGTGCGCGCCGAATTCGTCAATGACACGCAGGTACTGTCGCGCTATGTCGGCGAGCTCGACAAGCTGATCGCCCGCCGCGACAACACCGCCGCCCAGGCGGCGGCCAGTTACCGGCCGCTGATGCAGCGCCTCGAACAGGGCGACCAGGCGGATATGGCCAGCCGCCAGGCGATCGATGCCTTCTGCCTGCGCAGCGACGTCCCGCCGGCGATTTCGCGCTTCCTGCGCGATCACTGGCAGCGACTGCTGCGCCAGATCTGGCTGGAAAGCGGTGAGGAAAGCGCCGAGTGGCTGGAAAACAAGGCAGTCGTCGATCAATTGCTGTGGAGCGTCCAGCCCAAGGCTGACATCGAAGAGCGCAAGCGGCTTGCCCGCGAACTGCCGCAGATGCTGCAAAGAATTTCCGCCGGCATGCAGCGGGTGTCGGTGCCGGAGGCGGCGCGCGCCGAGTTTCTCGACGCCTGTTTCGCGCTGCAGACGGCGGCGATGCGCGGCGCCCCGCGCCAGGACGCGGATGCCGTGCCATCGGCGACATCGGCCGCGGCGCGGCCATCACCGGTTGCCGGCGTGGTGCCGGCCCTCAGCGAATTGCGCAGCGGCGTCCAGCGGCTGCGCATTTACGACCTCGGCGGTGCCGTCCGCGGTGCCGGCCGCTATCGTCAGTCCGCAGTGCGCGCGGGCGACTGGTTGAGCTTCCGTTTGCCTGACGAGGAGCCGATCTGCGGGCGCATCTGCCATGTCGCCAAGGGCACCGGAAAAATGCTGCTGGCCAATCCCGACTGGGACTTTGCCGTCCTGCTGCATCCGGCGCTGGCCGAAAGCCAGCTCAGGGACGGCCTGGCCAGCATCAGCTCCGGGGTTTCGCTGTTCAATGCGGCGGCCGAGCAGGCGCTGCGGCGCACGCCGCAGGCAGCCGAAGTACGCCAAAGCTGAGCGATTTGCCTTAAAATTGGGTTTTCAAAGAACAGTTTCCGGGGTTCCAAATGGACATCAAGAAGGTCTTGCTGCTGGGGGGTAGCGGTTTCGTCGGTACCTACATCGCCAATCGGCTGTCGCAGCGCGGCATCGAGGTCACCATTCCGACGCGCCGCCGCGAGCGGACCAAGGCGCTGATCATCCAGCCCAACGTCGAGATGCCGGAAATCAACATCAACGCCGAGGGAGCGCTGGTCGAACTGATGCGCGGCAAAGATGTTGTCATCAACCTGGTCGGCGTCCTGCACAGCCGCGATGTCCAGCTGCCGTACAGCAAGGATTTCGCCGAGGCCCACGTTGAGCTGCCGAAAAAGATCGTCGCCGCCTGCAAGCAGGCCGGCGTGCGTCGCCTGCTCCATATGAGCGCCCTCGGCGCCATCCCCAAGGGTCCGTCGGAATACCTCTGCTCCAAGGGCGACGGCGAGGCGATCGTGATGGCTGCCCAGGGCGATCTCGACGTCACCGTGTTCCGTCCCTCGGTCATCTTCGGCCTTGGCGATTCCTTCCTGTCGATGTTCGCCGGGGTGCTGCGCAAGCTGCCGCTCTTCCCGCTCGGCTTCGGCCATGCGCGCTTCCAGCCGGTCTGGGTGGCCGATGTCGCCGATGCCTTCGTCGACAGCATGGGCAACCCGGATACCTTCGGGCAGGCCTACGACCTGGTCGGTCCCCGCATCTACACCCTGCGCGAACTGGTCGATTACACCGCCCAGCTGGTCGGCAGCACGGCCCGGGTGATCCCGCTCTCCGAAGGCTGGGCCTACCTGCAGGCCGGCCTGATGTGGCTGTCGCCGAAGCCGCTGATGTCGCCGGACAACCTGCGCTCGATGCAGGTCGACAGCGTTTGCGACGGCAAGTGCAACCTGCCGGCCAACTGGCGGCCGACGGCGCTGGAAGCGATTGCGCCGACCTACGTCGCCCACAACACGCCGAAGGGCAAGCTGGACGGCTTCCGTTACCGCGCCGGGCGCTGAGCTCGCTGCGCCGCCGATGCAGATCTACATCGTCGGTGGCGCCGTGCGTGACGAACTGCTCGGGCGCCCGGTCGTCGACCGCGACTACGTGGTCGTCGGCGCCAGCCCGCAAGCCATGCTCGAACGGGGCTTCCGGCCGGTCGGCAAGGACTTCCCGGTCTTTCTCCATCCCGAAACGAACGAGGAATACGCGCTCGCGCGCACCGAGCGCAAGACCGGCCACGGCTACCATGGCTTCGCCTTCCACGCGGCACCGGACGTCACGCTGGAAGACGACCTGGCGCGCCGCGACCTGACCATCAACGCGATGGCGCGGGCGGCCGACGGCACGCTGGTCGATCCCTTCTGTGGTCGACGCGATCTGGAGGCCAAAATCCTGCGCCACGTCGGGCCGGCCTTTGCCGAAGACCCGGTGCGCATCCTGCGCATCGCCCGCTTCGCCGCCCGCTTCGGCGATTTTTCGCTGGCACCGGAAACCCTCGAACTGATGCGCGGCATGGTTGCAACCGGCGAGGCCGATCACTTGGTTGCCGAGCGCGTCTGGCAGGAACTGGCCAAGGGGCTGATGGAGGCGCAGCCGTCGCGCATGTTTACGGTGCTGCGTGAGTGCGGTGCACTGGCCCGCCTGCTGCCCGAGGTCGACGCGCTGTTCGGCGTGCCACAACGCGCCGACTACCACCCGGAAATCGATACCGGCGTCCATACCATGATGGTGATCGACCAGGCGGCGCGCCACGATTTCGCGTTGCCGGTGCGCTTTGCCGCGCTGACCCACGATCTCGGCAAGGCGACGACGCCGGCCGACATCCTGCCGCGCCACATCGGCCACGAGATGCGCAGCGTGCAGCTGGTGACCGCCTTGTGCGAACGCCTGCGCGTGCCCGGCGAGTGCCGCGACCTCGCCCTGCTCGCCGCGCGCTACCACGGCGACATCCATCGCGCCGCCGACCTGCGCGCAGCGACGCTGGTGACCTTGCTCGAGCGGACCGATGCGCTGCGCCGGCCGGAGCGTTTCCGCCAGTTGCTGCAGGCCTGCCGGTGCGACTACAACGGCCGCCTCGGCTGGCAGGACCGCCCTTACGACAGCCCGCAACGCCTGTTGGCGGCGCTGGCTGCGGTCAACGCTGTCGCAGCCGGCAAAATTGCCGCCGCCTGCGCCGACAAGGCGAAAATTCCGGAACGCATCCACGCGGCACGGGTTGCCGCCGTCAAGCACCTGCTAGATGAAGCGCGAAACGACCAGGAGAATCAGTGAGAAGAGGATCGTCGTCGTAAATGGCAGGTAGTAGGTGCGGCCGCGAAAGCGAAAGGCGATGTCGCCCGGCAGCTTGCCGAAACGGATGAAGCGCGCGACATGCGGGGCGATGATGCCCAGGAGGAAAATGGCGATCACCAGGGTCAGAATCCACTTCAGCATGTCGACTTGCGCTACTCTTCGGGAGCCCCATTTAAACATGCTTCGCCCGACAATCGAGCTGCAATGATAAAAACCGAAAAAATCGCCGGCCTGGAGGTCTTTTCCTGCCTGCCGGCGCGCAAAACCAGCCGTCCTCCCCTGCTCTTCATCCACGGCGCCTTCGCCGGCGGCTGGATGTGGACCGACACCTTCATGCCCTTCCTCGCCGAAGCAGGCTATCCCTGTCACGCCCTTTCCCTGCGCGGGCATGGCGGCAGCTACGGGCGCGAGCATATCGACTGGCACTCGGTTAACGACTACGTCGACGACGTGGCGGCGATCGTCGACTGGCTGGGCGAAGCACCGGTGCTGATCGGTCATTCGATGGGCGGTTTCATCGTCCAGAAATACCTGGAACACCACATCGTTCCCGGTGCAGCGCTGTTGTGCTCGGTGCCGCCGCAGGGGCTGATCGCCGCCCAGTTCCACATGCTGTTCCAGAAGCCGCATCTGTTCATGGACATCAACAGCATCATGGCGGGCGACCACGCGGACAGCCAGACCTTGCGCGAAGCCCTGTTCGCCGGCGAGGTCGACGAGGCCATGCTCCAGGTCTGGATGGGGCGCATGCAGACCGAGTCGCACCGGGCGCTTTGGGACATGTCGATGTTCAATCTGCCCAATCTGCACGCGATGAACCGGCCGCCGATGCTGATTCTCGGGGCCGAGCTCGATGTTCTGACACCGGCTTTTCTGGTCCAGTCGACCGGCCACAGTTACGGCCTGCCGGTCCATATCTTCCGCGACATGGGCCATGCCGTGACGCACGAGAAGGATTGGCCGCTGGTCGCCGCCACCCTGCGCGACTGGCTGGATACCCTCGCCGTCTGAAACCGTATGCTGCGTAAAACAGCCTGATATTGCATTTGCAGTGGAATAGCTCCACTATTAATTCCGTCCCCAACCATCGTCAGCCAGTGCCATGAGCCAGTCGGAAAAAACCACGGAATCGAGCAAGATTCTCGACGCCATCCGTGCCAAGCGCGAACGCCGGACGGGCCATGTCGGCGACATCGCCGGCCTGGAAGCTTCGCTGATTGCCGACATCGAAGCCTTCGACCTCAACGAGGCCGAACGGCAGGCACGCCGCGAGCAGCTGGCGAGCCTTGGTGGCATGGGCAGCGCGGCGCTAGCTTTTCCCGAAATCGTGCCGAGCGGTGCCGTACGCCACCTTGACGCTCGGCGGGTCGGCCAGGGCGATGACGGGCAGGATCCCCAGAGCATCGTCGAGGGCAGCAGCCTGCTTGGCCAGTTGCGTCGCCAGGCGGCAGTCCGCCAGCGCGAACTGCATACCGAGCTGGCCGAGCGCTCGGCCAGCAACAACGCCTTGGAGCAGACGCTCAAGTACATGTTCTTCTACCTGCACGATCTCGTGCAGCAGCTCAACATCGTCAAGCCGGCCATCCCGCGCGATTACACGGCGGCCGGCGATGTCGTGTTCAAGGATCTGGTCTGGCAGGAAGGCTTCGCCGATTATCGGACGCAGTCGCAGGCAGCGGGGGCGATGGTCGAGCTGGTCACGTTGTCCTATCAGCTGGCATCGCCGCTCACCTTTACGATCGAGCGTGACGGGCCGGCCGTCGAGCGCCTGCGCACCGCGCTTTTCGATTACGGCCTGCAGTTCTCGTGCAAGGAATTCAAGAATGAACGCAGCTACGTCGAGCGCGCGGAATTCCAGGTCAGTGGCCAGGTTGCCGTCAGCGCCCGCTGGAAGGCGGATTTCGCCAACGGCAAGCTGATCCTCGAATCGCGCAACCTCGAACGCCTGGGCAGCAACAGCCAGTCGATCTGGCCGGATGCGGTCGACCAGGCATTGCTCGACGAATTCGGTCGCCTGGTGCTCGGGCTACCCAACCGTTTCCGCGAACTGGCGCGGCGCTGAATAAGCGGCCTAACTAGAGCCGGCCGTCGAAGCGCAGGGCGCTGCGCTTGAGGTTTTCGATGACGCTGGTTGCCAGCGTGATCTCGCGCAGGTAACAGCCGAGCGCGGTAATCAAGGTCAGCATGGCGGCGATGAACAAGCCGCCGATCTTGGCATAGACGTCGACCTGCAGTTCGTGGCCGACAAACAGGGCGACCACGACCAGGCAAACCAGCAGATAGCAGGTGGTGCACAGAATGATCGCCCAGTGGATCAGCTTGGCGCGGCGCGACAGCGAAACGGCCGACGACAGGTTCCTGATGCGGTCGCTCATCGGCGATTCCTCGAGCAACTCTTTCTCGATCCGATGAAAGGCATCGATGATGCGTGCAAGGCGATTGGAGAGCACGCCGAGCAGGGCGCCGACGCTGGTCAGCAGGAAAACCGGGGCGACGGCCAGCTGGATGATCTGGGCAAGGCTTGAAACCTGACTGGGAATATCGCTCATGGCTTGGCTTTCAGGAGGGGAGCGTCGGCGATTTTACCGGAGCGGCGCGCTCAAGTCTGCCTGGCCGCGAACGCGCGAAATGCCGAACCATCGGCTGTTTTGCTACTCTCAAGGCTGGCTCCGATATTTCAGATTCTCTGGCAACCCGATGAATGCACCAGAAACCCTTCGCCTCGAACAACTCGTCTTCGACAACAGCTTCGCCGCCCTGCCCGAGACCTTCTACACCCGCCTGGCGCCGCTCGGCCTGCCGGCGCCCTATCTGGTTGGCGCCAGCGCCGAGGTGGCGGCGCTGATCGGACTCGACCCCGGCGAGCTCGGGCGCCCCGAGTTCTGCGAAATCTTCGCCGGCAACCGCCTGCCGCTGGGCAGCGATGCGCTGGCCGCCGTCTATTCCGGGCACCAGTTCGGCGTCTGGGCCGGGCAGCTCGGCGATGGCCGGGCGCATCTGCTGGGCGGCCTGCGCAACGCGCGTGGGCACTGGGAAATCCAGCTCAAGGGCGCCGGACGCACGCCGTATTCGCGTGGTGCCGACGGGCGCGCCGTGCTGCGTTCGTCGATCCGCGAATTCCTCTGTTCCGAAGCGATGGCCGGGCTCGGCATCCCGACCACGCGGGCGCTGGCGGTGGTCGGCGCCGACCTGCCGGTGCGCCGCGAGGAGATCGAGACGGCGGCGGTCGTCGCCCGCGTCGCGCCCAGCTTCGTCCGCTTCGGCTCCTTCGAGCACTGGGCGGCGCGTGGCCGCCATGACGAACTGCGGCAGCTTGCCGACTACGTGATCGCCACCTTCCGCCCCGAGTGCCGCGATGCCGCCAATCCCTGCGCCGCGCTGCTGGCCGACGTCGCCCGCAACACCGGCGAGCTGATGGCGCACTGGATGGCGGTCGGCTTCATGCACGGCGTGATGAACACCGACAACATGTCCATCCTCGGCCTGACCCTCGACTACGGCCCCTTCGGCTTCATGGAGGCTTTTGACGCAGGCCACATCTGCAACCATTCCGACACCCACGGCCGCTACACCTTCCGCAACCAGCCGCATGTCGCGCAGTGGAACCTCTATCGCCTGGCCGATGCCCTGCTGCCGCTGATCGGCAAGCCGACGCTGGCCCAGGGCGCGGTCGACGACCATTTCGGGCCGGCTTTCGAGGCCAAATTCGAGCAACTGATGTGCGCCAAGCTCGGCTTCAGCGTCGCGCTCGAAGACGATGAGAGCTTCATCGGCGAAACCTTCGGCCTGTTGCAGCAGCACCGCCCGGATTTCACGCAGTTCTTCCGCGCCCTGACGCAGTTGCCTGCTGCGGTCGACGCCGAAAAACAGGCCAAAACCGACGCGCCGCTGCGCGACCTGTTCGTCGACCGCGCCGCCTGCGACGCCTGGCTGGCCAACTGGCGCGCCCGGCTGGCGCAGACGCCGTGGGACGACGCAGCGCGGCAGGCGGCGATGCGGGCGACCAACCCGAAATACGTGCTGCGCAACTGGCTGGCCGAAGTCGCGATCCGCAAGGCGCAGGACAAGGATTTTTCCGAGGTCGATCGCCTGCTCGCCTGTCTGCGCCACCCCTACGACGAGCAGACGGAATTCGAAGACTACGCTGCGTTACCGCCCGACTGGGCGAGCGGGCTGGAGGTCAGCTGTTCCAGTTAGTCCGGAACGAAGCAGCGCTGGCCGGCCGGTTCGAACTGGCGCAGCGGGTAGCCGTAGAGCGCGCTGAGCTTTTCGGCGGTCAGAACGACGTCGACCGCACCCAGTTCGCAATGGCCGTCGCCGTCGATCAGCAGCGCCCGGTCGCAGAAGCGATGAGCCAGCGCCGGATCATGCAGAACCATGACGATGCCTGCGCCGCAGTCGCGCGCTGCGCCGGCGAACAGTTCGAGTACCGCCATCTGGTGATTGAGATCGAGGTGGGCGAGCGGCTCGTCGAGCAGGTAGAGCGGCGCCGCTTGGGCGAGCAGGGTGGCGATGGCCAGGCGCTGGCGTTCGCCGCCGGACAGCGTGTGGATCTGGCGCGCTTCCATGCCGGCGAGGCCGACAGCGACCAGTGCGCTGCGCGCCAGGTCGGCATCGCGCTGTGTTTCCCAGTCCCAGCGGCCGAGATGCGGGTGACGGCCGGTGAGCGCCGTTTCGAGCACCGTCGAGCCGAACGGGTCGGCCTGCGTCTGGCCGAGCCAGGCGCGGCGTAGCGCCGCGGCGCGCGGGGTGAGTTCGGCGTAGGGCGAGCCGCCGATCTCGATGCGGCCGGCGGCCGGCGGCCGCAGCCCGGCCAGCGTGGCGAGCAGTGTCGACTTGCCGGCGCCGTTGCGGCCGAGGATGGCCAGCCGCTGGCCGGAATCAATGTCGAGATCGAGTCCGCGCACGACCTGGCGTCCGCCGATGTCTACCGAGAGGCCGTGGGCGGCCAGCAGCGGGGCACTCATCGGGACTGGCGCGAGAGCAGGAAAAGGAAGACCGGGACGCCGATCAGCGCCGTCAGCACGCCGACCGGCAGTTGCTGCGGGGCGATCAGCGAGCGCGCCAGGGTGTCAGCCAGCATCAGCAGGGCGCCGCCGGCTAGTGCCGAGGCGGGCAGCAGCAGGCGCTGGTCGTTGCCGGTGACGAGCCGGACCAGGTGCGGGACGACGAGGCCGATGAAGCCGATTGAGCCGGCGGTGGTCACCGAGGCGGCGGTGGCCAGCGAGGCGAGCAGGAAAACTGCATAGCGCAGGCGGTTGACCGCAACACCCAGCGCCTGCGCCTGCATGAGCCCGCGCGCCAGCAGGTTGAGTTCGCGCGCGAAGGGCATCGCCAGCACCAGCGCGATGGCCAGCGCCAACATGGGTGGCCAGGCGCTGGCGGCCTGGCCGAGGTCACCGGTCAGCCAGAAGAGCATGCCGCGCAGGCGGTCTTCCGGGGCGATCGCCAGCATCAGCGAGATCAGTGCGCCGCAGCCGGCGGCGACGATGACGCCGGTCAGCAGCAGGCGCGTCTGCGTCCAGCTGCCGTCGCCGTGCGCCAGCCCGAAGACCAGGAACATGGCGCCGAGGGCGCCGGCAAAGGCCAGCCCGTCGATGCCGAAGGTCGGCAGGCCGACCATGATGGCGAACAGCGCGCCGGCACCGGCGCCGCCGGAAATGCCGAGGATGTAGGGGTCGGCCAGCGGATTGCGCAGCAGCACCTGCATCAGCGCGCCGGCCAGCGCCAGCAGACCGCCGCAGGCGAAGCCGGCGAGGGCGCGCGGCAGGCGCAGTTCGCGGATGATGTCGGCGCCGGGCGCGTCGCGCCCGAGCAGGGCGGCGAGGACGTCGGCCGCCGCGACCGGGATGCTGCCGGCCGCCAGCGCCGCCCAGAAACTCGCCAGTGCCAGCAGCACGAGGATGGCGAGGATCAGGAAGGCACGGCGGCGGTTGGGCATCAGCGGAAGTTGTAGCTCGCAGTCATCAGGAAGGTACGACCATCGGCCGGGTAGTAATAATAGTCCGACTGGAAGGTCGAATAGCCGGCGTAGGGCGAGTACTTCTTGTCGAAGGCGTTGAGCAGCCGCGCCGAAATCGACCACGGCTTGAAGTTCCAGCCGGCCATGAAGTCGACCGTGGTGTAGCCGGGCAGCTTGTCCAGCGCGTTGGCGAAGTCGCCGCTGTAGTAGCGCTCGCCGACGTAGTTGACGACCGCCGTGTATTGGCCGATGGCGGCGCCGTCCCAGGTCAGCCGCGCCGAGGCCTTGTTGTGCGGGACGAGCGGTACCTGCTTGCCGTCGTACATACCTTCGCGGAAGGTCGAGTCGGTGTAGGTGTAGGTCGCACGGGCCAGCAGCGAGGGCACGATGCGCCAGTCGCCTTCGAGTTCGAGGCCCTGGCGGCGGGTCTTGTCGAGGTTGACGTTGGCGAACAGCGAGCCGTCGTAGGCGATTTCGTCTTCCAGATCCATCCGGTAGAGCGCGGCGCGACCCTTGACCGGGCCCAGCGTCACGCTGCCGCCGATTTCGCCGAGCGTGCCGGTCTGCGGCTTGAGATTGCCGGCGAAGGTCGGGTTGCCGGTGAACGGATCGTAGCCGAACAACTCGTCGGTGTTGGCGAAGCGGAAGGTGGTGCCGCCCTTGCCGTAGAGACGCCAGCCGTCGCCGGCGTAGCTAAGGCCGAGATCCCAGGCGCTGCGGGTGTATTCGGCGCTGCCGCTCATCGCCGGCTGCATGCCGAAGAAGCCCATGTAGGCGTCCTGCGTGGCGGTCTGGTCGACGCGCTGGCTGCGCGCGCCGAGCGTGGTGGCGAGGCCGGCGACCCATTCGGTGACGTTCTGGAAGTAGAAGCCGGTGCTGTCCTGCTTGGCGCCCTGCGTGGCGGACGTCGTGTAGGTGGCATCCACTTGGCCGGAGTAGTAGTCGATGCCGGCCACGGTCTCGCTCTTCAGGCCGCCGAGGCCGTGCTGCCAGCGCAGGCGCGGGGTGACCGACCAGTTGTCGCGGGTGCGGTCGGCCTGGCTGCCGAAGGAGACGTAGTTGGCGTGCTGGTTCTGGCGGTCGTAGGAGACTTCCGCCTCGAAGCGCAGGGTGTCGGTGATCGGCAGGGCGACGCCGGGACGCAGGCGATAGCCGTCACTGCGCTGCGAGTCGTTGGGGAAGTTCGAGGTTTTCGGGTTGGCCTGGTAGGCGCTGCTGAGCAGGTAACCGGGCAGACCGGAGTGGTCGTTATAGACCGCGTAGTCGAGGAAGGCCTCGCCCTTGCCGAGGTACAGCGCGCCCCGTCCGCTGAGGGCGGCCTGTTCGGCCTGCGAATTCTGGCGCCAGCCGCCGGTGTGGGCGTAGTGGGCAAAGGCGTTGGCGTAGCCGATCTCGTTGCCGAAGGCGCCGTTGAGGTCGACGGTCTGCGTGTCGTAGCTGCCGATGCCGACGGTGGCGCCGGCGCGCGGCGCGCCGGATTTGTCGGTGATGATGTTGACCACGCCGCCGGTCGCCTTGTCGCCGTACAGCACGGTACCGGCGCCGCGCATGATTTCGATGCGCTGCACGCTGTCGAGCGGGATCGCCGACCAGCTGACGCTGCCCATGTCGATCGGGTTCATGCGCTGGCCGTCGAGCAGGATCAGGGTGTTGCTGCCGGCGGTTTCGCCAAAGCCGCGGATGTCGACGGTGGAATCGATGCCGAGGCTGCCGTAGAGGGCGCGCAAGTCGACGCCGGCGCTGCCCTTGAGCATGCTCGGCAGGTCGCGGGCGGGCGTGTTGCGGATGTCGTCGCGGGTGATGACGCTGACGTTGGCGGCGACGTTGGTGTCGGTTTCGCTGAAGCGGGTGGCGCTGACGATGACGGTGTCGAGGTCGGCGGTCTGGGCATGGGCGGGTGCCAGGAAGGCGATGGAGAGCGCCGCGGCGAGCGGGGTGAGACGTGGATTCATGATTCTCCCTTTCCCGGCAGGCGTCCCCGCATGCCGGAATGACTGAAAAGGAAGCGCTGGGAGAATGAACGCAGGTCTAGGCCCGGCACCACACCCCCGTGGCACTTCCGCTGGTTTGTCCCAGGCCGGTATCCGGGCTCGCAAGTCTTGACGCGCCGCCTTCCCAGGGAGAACCCAGTGGCGTTGTGGCGCGTCCGCACTCGCTTACCGTTGCGGGGGCAGCAGCGGATTGGTCGACGATCGACGCACCGCTTTCCCGTTTAACCGCGGTTGGAGAATCCTTCCGCAGCACCTGACACGGCGCGCATTCTACATCGCTCCATGCTGCGTTGCACCAGGAAATTGTCGCCCGAGACGCGACAAACCACTTTCAGAATAAAGGCTTAGTCCTTGACCACACGGGGTTTCAGCCTCTATAGTGCGCGCCATGAATACCGAACTCGATGCGCTCGAAAACAAGATCGAACAGGTCGTCGCCTTGGTGCACCAGTTGCGTGCCGAGAACGAAGTGCTGAAGAACCAGATGGCGGCGGCCGAAGCCGAACGCCTGCACCTGCGCCAGACGATGACGGTCGCCCGCGAGCGTCTCGAAGGCCTGATGGACAAGCTGCCCGAGGATGCCTGAGATGAGCGCGGAGCCGAATTTCCTCGACGTCAAGATCATGGGCCGCGACTACCGCGTCGCCTGCACCCCGGAAGAACGCGACGCACTGCTGGCGGCGGTCGACCTGGTCGACGGCAAGATGCGCGAAATCGCTCAGCGCACCAGGAACACCATCGCCGAACGCGTGGCGGTGATGGCGGCGCTCAACATCGCCCACGAACACCTTTCCGCACCGCCGGCCGCGGCGGAAAAAGAAGTCGATTATGCGGTTGATACTTCCGACGCAAAGCGTAGAATCGACGACATGGGAGCACGGATCGATGCCGTGCTTGCGCCACAGCAGCAACTGGACCTGTAGTCATTTGCCGCTGACCCCGGCGCCGCCCGCCGAGCGTCCCCTGCGGTGTTTGTCTAGACCATAGATTCCTTGAACCAATGCTAATTGGCATCGGTTGCGGACCATTGAAACCGCTGTTGTGAACGCCCTTCGTCGGGTGGTCCTGAAGCGGAAGGAAAGCAGCCACTCTGAACCCAGGTTCAGGATGCCGGTCTGACGGCACTTGCGGGGGCCTTTTTTTGGCCGAGAAAATGAACCAGCGTCTTTCCTGAAGCGATGCAGTTCTGGCTGATGAAATCCGAGCCGGACGAGGTGTCGATCGACGACCTCGCCGCCGCCCCCGACCGCATCGTTCCCTGGTTCGGCGTGCGCAATTACCAGGCACGCAACTTCATGCGCGATGCGATGCAGATCGGCGACCTCGCCTTCTTCTATCATTCGGGTTGTGCCGAGCCGGGCATTGCCGGCATTTGCGAGGTTTGTTCCGAACCTTATCCGGATGCAACCCAGTTTGTTGCGGTCGACCCCTATTTCGACCCGAAATCCAGTCCGGAGCAGCCGCGCTGGTGGCTGCGCGACGTGCGCTTCGTCAGGAAAACGCCTTATCTGACGATCGCCGAACTGCGGCGTCATCCGGAACTTGCTAACATGCGCCTCCTCGCCCGCGGCAATCGGCTGTCGATTACGCCGGTAACAGCCGAAGAATGGGCCTTCATCAATCGGCGTCTGGCAGAAAACTGATGACTCTCTGGTGGTTGACCTATCCCTTGCTGGGAATTTTCGGCGGCTTCGTCGCCGGCCTGTTCGGCGTTGGCGGCGGCCTGACGCTGGTGCCCTTCATGTACATGCTGTTCGTTGCCCAGAGTTTCCCGCCCGAGCACGTCATGCATCTGGCGCTCGGCACCTCGATGGCGACCATCGTCTTCACGTCGATTTCCAGCATGCGCGCCCACCATGCCCATGGTGCGGTGCGCTGGGACATCGTGCGCAGCCTGGCGCCGGGGCTGGTGCTGGGCACCTTCGGCGGCTCGCTGGTCGCCGGCCAGGTGCCGACCGGGCCGATGACGGCGATTTTTGTCGTCATCGTCTATTACGCTTCGCTGCAGATGATTCTCGACTTCAAGCCCAAGGCCCACCGGCAGTTGCCGGGTCCGCTCGGGTTGTTCGCTGCCGGTGGCATCATTGGCGTAATTTCCAGCCTGGTGGCGGCGGGCGGCGGTTTCCTGTCGATTCCCTTCATGCTGTTCTGCAACGTCGCCATCCATGCGGCAGTCGGCACCTCGTCGGCGCTCGGCTTCCCGATCGCGGTGGCGGGGGCCATCGGCTACATCGTCGCCGGCTGGAGCGACGCCGGTTTGCCGCCCTACACCCTCGGCTACATCTACCTGCCGGCCTTTTTTGGCATCGTCGTCATGAGCATTACGATGGCGCCGGTCGGTGCCCGGCTGGCCCACCGGCTGCCGGTCAAGAAGCTGAAGCGCGCGTTTGGCGGCTTTCTCGCTCTGCTCGCCAGTAAGATGCTCTACAGCCTGATCGGCTGAAACGACTCAGGCGCCGGCGTTGAAGTCGCGCAGCGTCGCGACGAGGTCGGCGAAGCGCTCGCCCTGCACGGTGACATGGGCGCGCAACTGGGCCGATGCCAGATCGCTGTCGCCCTTGGTGATCGCCTCGACGATGGACTGGTGCTCGTTGAACGATGACGCCATCCGGTTGCGCACGCGCAACTGCAGCCGCCGGTAGGGGCGCAGGCGCCGGTGCAGCGCCGTCGCCTGCTCGACGAGGAAGGCGTTGTGGCTTGCCTCGTAGATGCGCTGGTGAAAGACTTCATTCAACTGGTAATAGACATCCGGCGTATTGGCATCGCGCGCCGCTTCGCAGGCACGGTGCGCCTCCTGCAGGGCCAGTTGTTCGCCCGGTGTGATCCGGCGCGCGGCCAGGCGGCCGCACATTGCCTCCAGTTCGGCCATCACCTCGAACATTTCACAGACCCGGTCGGCGCCGATTTCGGGAACGGTAGCGCCGCGCCGCGGCCGGATTTCGATCAGGCCGACCGAAGATAGCTGGATCAGCGCTTCGCGCACCGGCGTCCGCGAGACGCCGAAGGTATCGGCCAGTTCCTGTTCGTCCAGGCGCGTGCCGGGCGGGTAGACGCCGGTGACGATGCGCTCCTCGATCAACTCCCCGAGGCGTTCGGATTGGCGGGTCGTGGCGGGAATTTCGGCAGGGCTGTTCACGATTGACGCTCCGACATGTGGCAATAATTTAATTATACGAAATTAGTTGACTAGTATTCAAGCAATGTCTATCTTGTATACACAACGGTGATTTATGAACACACAAAAGCAGTGCTTGTATTCCTGATGCAAGGATAAGCGGGCCAGTGAGGTTCACCGTATTCGCTACTTGTTCATCTATCCGGAGGAGGCATCATGAACGAAACACGGCGCAACATCCTTAAAGGCCTGGCTAGCGCTCCTGCGTTGGCCCTTGCTCCCAATCTGCTGTGGGCGCAAGCCGCCGGCGAATTGAAAATTTCCCACCAATTCCCGGGGGGAACGATTAATGAAGGCGACTTCCGCGACCGCCTGTGCCGCAAGTTCGCCGCGGAAATTTCCAAGCGCACCAATGGCGCACTCCGGGGAACCGTCTATCCGGGTTCTTCCCTGATGAAGACCAATGCCCAGTTCAGTTCTGTGCGCAAGGGGGCGCTGGACATGACGCTGGTGCCGCTGTCCTATGCCGGGGGTGAAGTACCGGAGACCAATATTGGCCTGATGCCCGGCATCGTGACCAGTTACGAGCAGGCGTTGTCCTGGAAGAAAGCTGAGATCGGCAAGGCGCTGTCCAATATCCTGGCCGACAAGGGCGTGCTGATCGCCAGCTGGATCTGGCAGGCCGGCGGCGTCGCCAGCCGTACCACGCCGATCATTAATCCCGAAGATGCCAAGGGCCTGAAGGTGCGGGGCGGCAGCCGCGAGATGGACATGGTGCTGAAAGCGGCCGGCTCGACCGTGCTGACCCTGCCCTCCAATGAAATCTACGCCGCGATGCAGACCGGGGCGCTCGATGCGGCAATGACGTCGTCCACCAGCCTGATTTCCTTCCGCCTTGAGGAAGTCAGCAAGGCGCTGACCACCGGCCGTGGCAAGACCTACTGGTTCATGTTCGAGCCGCTCCTGATCTCCAGGATCGTCTTCGAGCGCCTGCCCAAGGCGCAGCAGGACGTTATCATGCAGGTTGGGGCCGAACTCGAAGCCTTCGCACTCGAAGGCGCCAAGGCCGACGATCAGGCCGTTGCCGATATCTACAAGAAGGCCGGTGCCAAGGTTTTCGACATGAACGAGGCGAGCGTCAAGAAGTGGCAGGCGATTGCCCGCGAGACGGCCTGGAAGGATTTCGCGGCCAAGAACGAAAGCTGCGCCCGCATCCTCAAGCTGGCTGAGGCAACGCTGTGAGCCACGGCTTCGAACTGGAGGGCGCCGTCAAGGTGCCCGAGATCCCGGAAGGCGGGATTCTGGGTGGTATCAATCGCCTGATGCAGGGTTTGAACACGGGCATCATGTTCCTGTCTTCGCTTGCCCTGCTCGCCGCCTCGCTGATCCTGTGTAGCAGCGTCTTTCTGCGCTATTTCCTGAAGATTCCGACCGACTGGCAGGACGAAATGTCGGTCTTCCTGCTCGTCGGTGCCACCTTCATGTGTGCCGCCTACGTCCAGTCGCAACGGGGCCATATCGGCATCGAAGCCGTGGCCAGCTTGTTGCCGCCGCTGGTCAACCGGATCCGGCTGGTCTTTTGCGACCTGGTCTCCTTCCTGTTTTGCAGCTTCTTCTCGTGGAAATCGATGCTGTTGTTGCACGAAGCCTGGGTCGACGGGCAGACCACCTCGTCCTCATGGGCGCCGCCGCTGTGGATTCCCTACGGCTTCATGACTCTCGGCATGACCCTGTTGTCGCTGCAACTGCTGCTGCCACTGGTCGCCGGCATCGTTCGCAAGGAGAAATAACATGGCCGAATCCACCATCGGCATGCTCTACGGGCTGGGTACACTGATCGTGATGTTCTCCGGCATCCCGATCGCCTTCGCCCTCGGTACCATCGCCGTCCTCTTCATGCTGGTCTTCATGCCAGCCGCCGCCACTGATACGATCACGCAGAACGTGTTCGAGGAAATGGCCAACATCACGCTGTTGTCGATCCCGCTGTTCATCCTCAAGGGCGCAGCGATCGGCCGTTCGCGGGCCGGTTCCGACCTCTACCTGGCAATCCATGCCTGGATGCACAAGATCCCCGGCGGCCTCGGCATCGCCAACGTCTTTGCCTGCGCGCTGTTCGCGGCGATGGCCGGCTCCAGCCCGGCGACCTGCTCCGCCATCGGCGGCGCCGGCATCCCGGAAATGCGTTCGCGTGGCTATTCGCCGGGCTTCGCAGCGGGCATCATCGCCGCCGGCGGCACGCTCGGCATCCTGCTGCCGCCGTCGATCACGATGATCCTCTTCGCGGTCGCCGCCGAGCAGTCGCTGGGTCGCCTGTTCCTTGCCGGCATTGGCCCTGGCCTATTGCTGGTCGTGCTGTTTGCCGGCTACGCCGTGGTCCGTTTCCGTCAGGAATATAGCCAGGCACTCGACGTCTGGCATTCGGGTGGCGCCAAGTCGGCCTACCTCGACGAAATGCGGATGACCCGGGCCGACAAGACGCGCATGCTGCCGCGCGTCATTCCCTTCGTGCTGCTGCTGATCGGCGTCATGGCCGCGCTCTACGGCGGCTACGCGACGCCGTCGGAAACTGCCGGTCTCGGCGGCATCCTGGCCCTCGCGCTGATCGCCGGCATCTACGGCGTCTGGCGGCCGGCGCAGCTGAAGCCGATCCTCAACAGCACGCTGAAGGAATCGACTATGTTGATGTTCATCATCGGCATGTCGCTGCTCTACTCCTACGTGATGAGCTACCTGCACATCAGCCAGTCGGCGGCCGAATGGATCGTCGCCATGCACCTGTCGAAGTGGCTGCTGCTCGCCGCCATCCTGGTCTTCGTCGTCGTGCTCGGCTTCTTCCTGCCGCCGGTGTCGATCATCCTGATGACCGCGCCGATCATCCTGCCGCCGTTGAAGGATGCCGGCTTCGACCTGATCTGGTTCGGCATCGTGATGACCGTGGTCATGGAAATGGGCCTGATCCATCCGCCGGTAGGCCTCAACATCTTCGTCATCAAGAACGTCGCGCCGGACATCCCGCTCAAGGACATCGTCTGGGGCGTCATGCCCTTCCTCGGCCTGATGTTCGTCGCCGTGCTGCTGCTCTGCGTCTTCCCGGGCATCGCCACCTGGCTGCCTGACGTGATCATGGGCGCCGCCAGCTAAGGGACCGACGACCATGAATGCACCCCTCAACCATCAGTGGGATAGCTTGCGCCAAAGCCGGGCCCGCCGCCTCGAACGGGCGGCGAGGCTCGGCCTGGCCGGGCAAAATGGCCGGGAAATCCCGGTCGACCGCATCATCGACCTGCTCGAAGCCGTCATCCAGCCCGGCGACCGCGTCTGCCTCGAAGGCAACAACCAGAAGCAGGCCGATTTTCTCGCCGAGTCGCTGGCCGACTGCGACCCGGTGCGTCTCCATCACCTCAGTCTGGTCCAGTCAGTCCTGGCTCTCCCGAGCCATGTGGACCTTTTCGAGCGCGGCCTGGCAAACCGCCTCGACTTTTCTTTCAGCGGCCCGCAGGGCGCCCGGCTGGCCAAGCTGGTCCAGGAGCAGCGCATCGAGATCGGGGCGATCCATACCTATCTCGAACTGTTCGGTCGCTACTTCCTCGACCTGACGCCCAACGTCGCGCTGATTGCGGCGCAGGCGGCCGACGCCGAGGGCAATCTCTACCTCGGCCCGAATACCGAGGACACGCCGGCCATCGTCGAGGCCACCGCCTTCAAGGGCGGCATCGTGATCGCCCAGGTTAACGAGCGCCTCGACAAGCTGCCGCGTGTCGATGTGCCGGCCGACTGGGTCGATTTCACGGTGCTGGCGCCGCGCCCGAATTACATCGAGCCGCTATTCACCCGCGACCCGGCACAGGTCACCGAGGTCCAGGTGCTGATGGCGATGATGGCGATCAAGGGCATCTACGCCGAGTACGGCGTCAAGCGCTTGAACCACGGCATCGGTTTCGACACCGCGGCGATCGAGCTGCTGTTGCCGACCTATGCCGCCGACCTCGGCCTGAAGGGCAAGATCGCCACCCACTGGGCGCTCAACCCGCATCCGACGCTGATTCCGGCGATCGAAGCGGGTTTTGTCGAATCGGTACACTGCTTCGGCTCGGAAGTCGGCATGGATGCCTATGTCGCCGCCCGCTCCGACGTCTTCTTCATCGGTGCCGACGGCAGCATGCGCTCCAACCGGGCCTTCAGCCAGACGGCCGGCCTCTACGCCTGCGACATGTTCATCGGCTCGACGCTGCAGATGGATCTGGCCGGCAACAGTTCGACGGCGACGCTGGGCCGCATCACCGGCTTCGGTGGCGCCCCGAACATGGGGTCCGATCCGCACGGCCGGCGCCACGCCAGCCCGGCCTGGCTGAAGGCCGGGCGCGAGGCCTACGGGCCGAACGCGATCCGCGGCCGCAAGCTGGTCGTCCAGATGGTCGAGACTTTCCGCGAGCACATGGCGCCGGTCTTCGTCGAGGAACTCGATGCCTGGAAACTGCAGAAGTCGATGGGCGCCGACCTGCCGCCGATCATGATCTACGGCGACGACGTCAGCCACATCGTGACCGAGGAAGGCATCGCCAACCTGCTGCTCTGCCGCTCGCCGGAAGAGCGCGAACAGGCGATCCGCGGTGTCGCCGGCTTTACGCCGGTCGGCTTGGCGCGCGACAAGGCGATGGTCGAGAATCTGCGCGACCGCGGCATCGTCCGCCGTCCCGAAGACCTCGGCATCGACCCGCGCCAGGCGACGCGCGATCTGTTGGCCGCCCGTTCCGTCAAGGATCTGGTGCGCTGGTCCGGCGGCCTCTACGCGCCGCCTTCCCGCTTCCGCAATTGGTGAACGCCATGGAAACTCTCGATTTTCGTTTCGACTCGGCGCCCGCTTCCCGGGCGGCCAATCCGGCGCTGTGCGGCGTCGTCGGCTCCGGCAACCTGGAAATCCTGGTCCAGGCCGGCGATGAACCGAACGCCTGCGCAGTCCGCATCAAGACCTCGGCCCGTGGTTTCGGCGAGACCTGGCGCGCCGTGCTCGGCAGCTTTGCCACGGCTCACGCCGCCGGCGGCACCGCCATCGCCATCAACGACATGGGGGCGACGCCGGCCGTCGTCAGCCTGCGCCTGGCGCAGGCGCTGGCCGACTACCATGGAGGTGCGCAATGAACCCGTCACTCGCTAGCCGCCATAGCTGGTTCGAGGCCACCGCCCGGGCCCGGATCAATGGCCTGCTCGATGCCGGCAGCTTCCGCGAAATCCTGCCGCCGGCCGACGCGCAGCCCAGCCCGCATCTCGCCCAGCTCGACCTGCCCGGCGCTTTCGACGACGGCGTCGTCATCGGCTGCGGTCGACTGGCTGGAAAAACGGTTTTTGTCGCCGCCCAGGAAGGCCAGTTCATGGGCGGCGCCGTCGGCGAAATCCATGGCGCCAAGATCGTCGGTCTGCTGCGGCGGGCGGTCAAGGAAAAGCCGGCCGCCGTGCTCTTCCTGATCGACTCCGGCGGCGTTCGGCTGCATGAGGCCAACGCCGGCTTGATCGCCATTTCCGAAATCATGCGCGCCGTGCTCGACGCCCGCGCCGCCGGTGTTCCTGTCGTCGCGCTGGTCGGCGGCAGTTGCGGCGCTTTCGGCGGCATGGGCATCGTCGCCAAGCTCTGTTCGGCCATCCTCATGTCCGAGGAAGGCCGCCTGGCACTGTCCGGGCCGGAGGTCATCGAAACGGTGGCCGGCGTCGAGGAATTCGACGCCAAGGACCGGGCGCTGGTCTGGCGCGTTACCGGCGGCAAGCACCGCTACCTGATGGGCGACTGCGCGATGCTGGTCGAAGACGACCTCGCCGCCTTCCTCAGCGGCGCCACGGAATTCCTCGCCAGCTGGACGGAACCGGCGCCCAGCCTGGCCAGCCTGCGCGCCCGGCAGCAGGTGCTGAAAAACCGCCTCGCCGCCTACGCCACCTATCGCGACGGCCTGCAGGTCTGGGCGGCGCTCGGCGTTGCCCAGCCGGAAAGCGTGCCGCTGCTCGACCGCGACAGCTTGGTCGCCTTGAAGGAAGGATTGCCGACATGAGCCTCAACGACATTCTCGATAGCCTGTTTCCGGCCGGTCATGCGGTCAACGTCGCCAATTCGGTGATTACCGGCCAGGCGCAGACGGCGCAGGGCCCGGTCGCCGTGCTCGGCACCACCGACGCGGCGGCGATCGACCACGCGATGGCGCTGGCGCTGGCCGATTTCATCCTCGACACCGTCGAGCAGCACCCCGGCCGACCGCTGGTCTTCCTGGTCGATACCAGCGGTCAGGCCCTGTCGCGCAGTCAGGAACTGTTGTGCCTGAACGGCTCGCTGGCCCATCTCGCCAGTTGCGTCGATCTGGCGCGCCGCCAGGGCCATGCTTCGTTCAGCCTGGTCACCGCCAATGCGGTCAGCGGCGGCTTCCTGTCCTTCGGGCTGATGGCCGACCGCGCCTATGCGCTGGCCGAGGCCCAGGTCCGGGTCATGGACCTGCGGGCGATGGCGCGGGTGACCAAGATCGCCCACGAACGCCTGGTCGAACTGGCGGCCAGTTCGCCGATTTTCGCGCCGGGCGCCGAGAGCTACGTCCGGATGGGCGGCATCGAGGCAATCTGGCCCGCGGCCTCGGCCGAGTTGCTGGAACGGGCGCTGCTCCCGGCCGTGCAGACGACGCCGGTGAGCGATCAGCGGATGGGCTGCGGCCTGAGCCGCGGTGGCCGCCAACTGGCGGCCGGCGTCGCCAAGATGGTGCAGAACACCGTGCTCGGCGCCTGATCCGATGCGCCGCCACGATCTCGTCTATCTGCGGCCGGATGCGGCGTTTGCGACGTCCTGTGCCGAACCCGGCGAGGCGTACTGGCAAGCCGCCCGGCAATGGATCGAGCTTGGCCGGCCGCTGGTCGCCGCCCGCCAGCCGGCCGCCGGCGAGCACCGCCTGCTCGGCCTCAGCTTGCCGGCGCGGCAGCAGCGAAAAAGGCTGTCGCTCAGCGTCGAGCGCAGCGCGATTGCCGCGATCCGGCCGCCACTCGCCATCGCCGACTGTCTGTCCCGGCTGCCGGCCGGGCAGGCCGTCGTGCTGTCCCGGCTGGCCGCGCAGGCCGCCGCCTGTTCGGCCCGGCTCGGCGTCTACGGCTCGCTGGCCTGGGAGGCGCTGAGCGACGAAAGCTACCGCCATGCCGATTCCGACATCGACCTGATTTGCGATAGCGAGCATGTCGGCCAATTCGCCGCCATGTTGCCGGCCCTGCAGCAGGCGTCCGCCGAACTGCCCTGCCGGCTCGATGGCGAGTTGCGCTTCCCGGGCGGCAATGCCGCCGCTTGGCGGGAAATCGCCGGGCAGCTCGGCCAGCCGGGCGCCCAGATCCTGGTCAAGGGCGAGCATGAGGTCGGCCTGTGGCCGCTGCACGCCTTGACCGCCACCTTGTTGCCAGAGCTTTGCCATGCCTGAACGCGCCCTGTCGCGCCGTCGCCCGCAGCCCGTCGCCGCGCCAGCCGGCGAACTGTTTGCCGCTCGCGTCGGCCGTCTCGCCATCCGCAGCCTGTACCGCGAAGTGGCGCTCGACGGCAAGCCCGGCCTGGTCGGCCCGGCCGGCAGCGGCAGCCACCCCGACATGGATTTCACCACTTTCATGCGCAGCCTGCAGGCCTTGCGCGGCTACTTTCCGGCGATCGCCGCCTGCGGCTTGCAGCGCCCCGGTTTCGCCCCGCTACAGGCGCTCGGCATCGCGGCCGAAGCGGACATGCTGGCGGCGACCGCTGCGGTCAACACCCATCGCGGGGCAATTTTCAACCTCGGCCTGCTCTGTGCTGCGCTCGGCGTTTTGCAGGCCGCAGGTGGAGCGATCAGTGCCCCAGCCGCCTGCGCTATCGTCCGCCGGCACTGGGGGCGGGATATTTTTGCCGGCCTGAGCGAGACGACCGCGGGTGCTCCGCTCAGCCACGGCCTGTTCGTCGCACGCCGCGATGGCAGCGGCGGCGCGCGCCAGGAAGCGGCCAGCGGCTTTCCGGCGGCCCTGAACGTCGGCCTGCCGGCTTACCGCGCCACCCTGGCCGCCACCGGCGATGGCGAACTGGCCGCGATGCAGGCGCTGTTCACGCTGATCGCCGAACTGGAAGACACCAACCTGCTCTGGCGCGGCGGGCGCGCCGGGCTGGACTACGGCCGGCGTGCCGCCGCTGATTTCCTGGCCGCCGGCGGCGTGCTTGCCGCCGATTGGCGGGCGCACGCCGAAGCCATCGACCGAGATTTCATCGCCCGCCGCCTCAGCCCTGGCGGCAGCGCCGACCTGCTCGGCATCACGCTCTTTTTGGCCGAACTCGACGGGCTGGCCTGAACATGCGCCTCGCCCTCCTCTTCAGCGGCCAGGGCGGCCAGCGTCCCGAGCACTGGCAACAGGTGCAGGCCGGCGTCGCCGGTGAACTGGGCGCGGTGCTGGCCCGGGTGCTGCCCGGCATCGCCGACCCGGCTGCTGCGGTCGACCCGGAAAAACTGGCCAAAAACAGCGTCGCCCAGCCGCTGATCTTCGCGCAGCAGATGCTGCTCTGGGGGCAGTTGCAGGCTCACTTGCCGCGGCCGGTTTGCGCCGCCGGCTATTCACTGGGCGAAATGGCGGCGTGCAGCGCGGCCGGCGCCTTTACGGTGGTCGAGGGCGTTGCCCTGTGCGCCGAACGGGCGGCGGCGATGGACGGCGCCGCAGCCGGCGAACACGGCATGCTGGCCGTGCTCGGGCTGGACGAAACGCTGGTTGCGGCGCTGGCCGAAGAGTCCGGGCTGGCGGTGGCGATCCGCAATGCCCCACGGCATGTCGTGGTGGCCGGACCGCGTACCGGCATCGCTGCCGTGGCCGGCAAGTTCGAGGCGGCCGGGGCGAGCCGGCTGGTCCATCTGGCGGTGCGCACGCCATCGCACACGCCTATGCTGAGGGCAGCTACGGTCGACTTTAAAAAACGGCTGAATTTGCTACCCGACCAGCGCCTGAGCTTCCCCGTGCTCAGCGCCATCGACGCGACGGCGGCGCGGACGGCCAGACCGGCACTTGATGCGCTGGCCCGCCAGATCTGCACGCCGCTCGACTGGGCTGCCTGCCTGCAGGCGGTCGTCGAGATGCAGCCGGACGCGGTACTGGAGATCGGTCCCGGCAATGCGCTGACCCGCCTGTTCGGCGAGCTGGCCCCGGGCATTCCGGCGCGCGCCGGTGATGATTTCCGCAGCATCGACGGCATTGTTGCCTGGGTTCGCAGCGCCTGCTGATAAAATTCAGCATTCGCTGATATTCAGGCCAATGACCCGTGATTCCCTTCGATGCCGTTCTCGCCTACCTTCTGACCGGCTCGGTGGCCGGCTTTTTTGCGGGGCTGCTCGGCGTCGGCGGCGGTGTCGTCGTCGTCCCCGTGCTGACCATCATTTTCACCTGGCTGGGCTTTCCGGCCCGCGAGGTACTGCATCTGGCGCTCGGCACGTCGATGGCGACCATCCTGTTCACGTCGATATCCAGTCTGCGCGCCCACCACGGACATCAGGCCGTCCTCTGGTCGGTCATGGCCCGGATGACACCGGGCGTCCTGATCGGCACCCTGCTCGGGGCGCAACTGGCGGCCCTCGTTCCATCGCGGGCGCTGTCGATTTTTTTCGTCGGGTTCATGATCTTCGTCGCAGTCCAGATGATTGCCGGCCTGCGGCCGAAGCCGACCCGCAGTTTGCCCGGCTGGCCGGGACTAAGTCTCGCAGGGACCGTGATCGGCGGCATCGCCAGCCTGGCGGCGATGGGCGGCGGGGCGCTGACCGTCCCTTACCTGATCTGGTGCAATGTCCGGCCGCACGCCGCCATCGGCACCTCGGCCGCGGTCGGTCTGCCGATCGCCATCGGCGGCAGCATCGGCTATGTCTGGAACGGCTGGGGCCATGCCGGCCTGCCACCGGGCAGCCTCGGCTTCATCTACCTGCCGGCGCTCGGCGTCATCCTGATCGCCAGCGTGCTGATGGCGCCGCTCGGGGCGCGCATGGCCCACCGGCTGCCGATCAAGGTTCTCAAGCGGGTGTTTGCCGGCCTGTTGCTCGGGCTCTCGGCAAAAATGCTGTGGAGCCTGTACGGAACCTGAGCCGCGACGGCGTCAGCGCGCCTTGAACGCGGGCTTGCGCTTTTCCAGGAAGGCAGCCAGCCCTTCGCGGTAATCCTCGGTGTCGAGAAAGGCGAAGGAGGCGGCCTTTTCCTCGTCGTTGAGCGGGCGGCCGCTCTGCAGGCGGCGGATCCACTGCTTGTGCCAGCCGGCGACCAGCGGGGCGCCGGCGCAGATGCGGCGGGCCGTGGCGTAGGCTTCGTCGGCGACCTGTGCGTCCGGCACAACGCGCGTCACCAGGCCTTTCTCGTAGGCCTCGCCGGCATTCAGGATGCGTCCTTCGAGCAGGATTTCCTTCATCACCGCGGCGCCGGCCAGCTTGAGCAGGCCTTCCATTTCGCCCGGATACATCGAGAAGCCGAGGCGGTTGATCGGCGCGCCGAAGCGCGCCGATTCGTTGCAGATGCGCAGGTCGCAGACGCCGGCTATTTCCAGCCCGCCGCCGATGCAGGCGCCCTGGATCAGGGCCACCGTCGGGTGCGGGCAGTCGGCGATGGCGTTCAGTGCAGCGGCGACCTGGCCGTGATAGTGGAGCGCCTGTTCGAGCGTGGCGCGGGCGGTGACGAATTCCTCGAGATCGCCGCCGGCGGCGAAGGCCTCGCTGCCGGCGCCGCGCAGGACGATGCAGCGGATGTCGCGGTCGACCGACAAGGCGGCCATGTTTTCGGCCAGCTGGAGCCACATGCCGAGGTTGATGGCATTCAGCTTGCCGGGGTTGTTCAGCGTCAGGGTGGCGATTTCGCCGTCGCGGGTAAGGTCGACCGTACTCATCATGAATGTCCCAATGGCGGAACGTGCATTATAAATGGCGCAATAGGTCAATTTTGGTCAGACCTCTATAAGATATAATCGCGACCGCCGGATATGCGGCAAAACACAGAGGGAGAATAAAGCCATGAGCAGCGCGATGTATGAGCGGATGCGGGCCAACCCGAAATTCCAGGAACTTGTCGCAAGACGGGGGCGGTTTGCCTGGACGTTGGCAGCAATTGTCCTGACCATGTTTTACGGTTTCGTAATGGTGGTCGCCTTCAACCCCAAGTCGTTGGGACAACCGGTTGCCGAAGGCTCGATGCTGACGGTCGGTGTCGCCGTGGAACTTTTCATGTTCATTTTCTTCTGGGTGCTGACCGCCGTGTATGTCAAGCGTGCCAATACCGAGTTCGACGCCCTGACGCAGGAAATCGTCAAGGAAGCCTGGAAGGAGAATAAATGATGCGCCAACTGATTATCGCGCTCGGACTACTGAGCCTCTCCGCCCTCGCCGCTGCGGCCGGCGATCCGCTCGGCGCCGCTGAAAAGCAGGCGACCAACTGGCACGCCATCATCATGTTCTGCATCTTCGTCGCGATGACGATGGGCATTACCTACTGGGCGGCCAGCCGCACCAAGTCAACCGCCGACTTCTACACCGCCGGAGGCGGCATCACCGGTTTCCAGAACGGCCTGGCGATTGCCGGCGACTACATGTCGGCCGCGACGCTGCTCGGTCTGACGGCGATGGTCTACTCGCAGGGCTACGACGGTTACATCTACATGCTGGCCTTCTTCGCCGGCTGGCCGATCATCCTCTTCCTGATGGCCGAACGCCTGCGCAACCTGGGCAAGTTCACCTTCTCCGACATCACCGCCTATCGCCTTGACCAGGGCAAGGTGCGCACGATGGCCGCGATCTCGTCGCTGACCGTCGTCTGTTTCTACCTGATCGCCCAGATGGTCGGTGCCGGCCAGCTGATCAAACTGCTCTTCGGGCTGGAGTACAACGTCGCCATCTTCGCCGTCGGCATCCTGATGATGGTGTACGTGACCTTCGGCGGCATGGTCGCCACGACCTGGGTGCAGATCATCAAGGCCTGCATGCTGCTCGCCGGCGGCACGTTGGTCATGTTCCTCGCCTTCGGCCAG